>UBJH01000300.1_pt1 | contig 65433 bp, 74 predicted proteins | sample 2193721 | NCBI WGS metagenome assembly UBJH01 (sample SAMEA4703186, study PRJEB27089) | metagenome | reverse complement strand
AAAGTCGTATGGAAAAATATTCGACGAGCTTCTTACACTGCCATTCAGGCAAAACATAAAAGAGATATTTGGAAACATCACAGGTATACCGGATATCTATTCAGAAACTTTTGAACAGTTTTCAAAACAATATAAGGATTCGTACATCAAACTTTATGGACCATGGATTGAATCCATCCTGAAGCTTAATGAAAAATCGGCAGAGATATCCCTGGGAAGCGCAGGGACTGAAGAATATAAGGAATTTTATACATTATGGCTGAATACCTACCAGGAAACCTATGGCAAATTGTTCGATATCAAGTCTGCAACACCATCAAGGAACGTATTTGAGAGTTTCGTAGAGAGCACAGATATTTATCTGAACCTTTTCAGGTCATTGATAACTACCCTTGAAAGAATATCACAAAAAACCAGGGAACTATCAAAACAAACCTCTGATCCGGATATAAATAAGGAATTATATGATCTCTGGGCAAAAACATATAGCAAATCTTTTGATAGCTTCTTTGAGAACACGCCAACTATCAGCCCTTTTAAGGAGTTTCTGGAACCTGTAAAAAATGCATCCAAAATATATGCCGATACATTTAACAGCATATCCAATAACTGGGTGAAATCGTACCCCACAAGTGTTGTTTGAGATTGAATCTTTTAAAAATAAATCCGATTGGGTTATTGATTTACAACCGATAAGTATGGTAAACCCCGCCATCTGCGGCGCTTCAGTTGGGGTCTGGGGTCGCCAGCGCTGTAAAGCGAAAGTAAATAAAAAGCGTTAATACGCTTATATGGACTGACATTTTTAATTATATTAAAAATATTATTTGTTCACCACCTCCGGCATCATAACATTCAACCCATACAGACTCTGTCTCGCATCCTGGAAATAGAAGCGCTCTTGAAGTACTTTTTCTTCTTTAAGTCTGTTAAGGGCGTATCTTACTGTTCTTGCCGGAAGATAGGTTTGCTTCGCAATATCTTTCTGTGTTATAAATCCGCTGGATTCAAGCACTTTAAAAACAAGTTTTGCTGAAGGTGGCAAATGTTCTATCTTCGATTGTTCATATTTTTCAAATTGTTGGCCATTGTTGGCAAAGACGATTCCTCATTGGTTCATCACCGACCTTAAATTCTATTTAATATGTTATAAGTCTATTTATTCAAGCAAGTATTGTCCCTATTATACTATTTTTTTATAAAGTAGGATGTGACCCCCCGGACACATCACCCTTAACGGGCAATATGCTAATGATCTTTAAAAGATAATCAAGCCTCTTGAATGGGCTATATTATCCCGAAATCTGCTGACTCCGGAAGGATGAATGCAAAAATGGACACAAATCTTTTATATTCATAATAAATGCGCCAATTTTTGCTGGCATTTCACTTGGCCCCGAATCCGCCACGGAGGAACCTTTGCAGTTCCTCTTCTTCCTCGTTCTCCTGCTCTTTGTTTGTTATCTCTTCATTAGTTTTCATGTTATTCCCTTCAAAATTTATCAAAAAGGAACAAAATGGATAGGATATTTCGCCCCTTTTTCAATTTCGTCATCTTAATAGAGTATCCTCGATCGTAAATGAACCCATACCGCAGTCCACGCATGAAACCATCGCAATTCCACGGATGAAATCAGCGCTTCTTAGCGGTATTGAATGTTTGCAATTAGGGCATTTATACTGTTTGTCGGAAGTCATATTAGCCACCAGACAAGATCCTGATTCGCATGTTCATGCCTTGTTTTAATTATTCTCGGTTCTATCACTTTTCTTTTTTCTTTATCGGGGACAAAGTAAATCCCTTCTTTCTTGTTGTGCCATTTTGATCACACTGTGTTTTATTATTATCATATATATTTAAATGTTGCAAACAGGCCATATTTGGTTGATCCATATCGGTTTCAGAAGGAATCAGGCAAGATCCACCTGATAAGCAACACTTGATAATCAACACTTGATATTATACAGGCATTGTCTGGCATTCTGGTAATACTCAAAAGTTTATTCCTTGAGGCAATTATTGTCGTGATAATTGCAATTATGCTTTGTTTATAACAAAAACTGCCTGCATATACATGAATATATAACATACAAATAAAATAAGGTGCGATATAATATGTTAAATCAAAGAAGGAATCGTTTTTGCCTTTACTGGTAAAAACCTTAATAATGAATTGCATGACCTGGATGGTTCGCAAGGAATAGATGAAGGCACATCAGAAATTAAGGATCGGACTTGAAAGATTAAATCGTTCGCTGGTATTGATAGAAGGCAGCTGGCAGCGTACGAACAGGCGCAACACGTTAAATGAACTTGAAAATATACTGAAAAGACAGCATGAAATTGAAAACGAGACAGAGAACATTAAAGATGTATTCCTGCGGGAATATATCCATGAACACCTGGACAATATCGCTGCAGCAAGGCGTAATTTAGCTGAAGAAATCAAATGGGAAATTGAGTCAAATGAAAAAAGCAAGGGAATACAATGACTGAGGGTGTGTTTATTCGAAAAACCGCTAACTACAGGGCCTGGGTAGATGAGGCTGGAATCGGGCGCATCCGTATCCTGAGAAGGATCAACTTCAAAACCCTTGCTTCCCTTTTTGAAGAATTGCATGGTGAGATTAAAAACAGGATCAAAGAAGGAAAAGTTAATATTGTGTTCTACATATCAAAATCCCTGTATGAAGAAATGTCGGTTAATGCGAAAGATTTCCTTGGGTTTTGCCAATCCTGCATGGGTATCAAATTCGAACTTGTTTTGATAGAGTTGTAGAAGTATTATGAACGATGGAGTTTTGATTTCATTGTTTGTTCTGAGCTTCAATATATTTTTGAATTGTTTCACTGCTAACGTTTCCTGCTGTTGATACGAAATAAGAATGAGTCCACAACGAGGGGAGTTTAAGAAGCTCTGGGAACTCTTTTCGTAACAGATTTGAGCTTCTACGTTTGAATGCTTTAATTAGATTATGAATAAGAATATTCGGATGCGAGGATACGAAAATGTGTATATGGTCTGGCATGACTTCAAGCGCTAAGATACGTATTTCTTTTTGTTCAGCAACTTCGTTTATAATCTGCTCTAATCTGGTTTTTATGTCTCCCGTTAATACTTTCTTCCTTCTTTTAGGACACCAGATTAGATGATAGTTTATAAGATACACTTTATTCTGTGTGTGTTGATAATCCATATAGCATCTACTATATCGCTGTTGCGCATATAGTTATCGACCCCATGCAAGGTTCTCCACGGCTAAAAGCCGGAAGCTTGCCCATACAAAATTTCCTCTTATCCATAACATATTTAGGTCTCAAAATCCATAATACTTTTGCGATTAGTTTATTCAGGAGATTAGATATGAAATCGATTATCACAGCGGAACTTGAGATTGTCGCTCTGGGGACAGGAAGCACAAGTATGAGCGGTTATATTTCCGAGGCTGTAAAAGTTATCGGCATGTCGGGTATTAAATATCGGTTAACTCCGATGGGAACCGTAATAGAGGTATCTTCCATCGATGAAGCTTTCAATGCAGCCAGAGCAGCGCACGAAGCGGTCATAAAAAAAGGCGCAAAGAGGGTTGTCATGCACCTTACAATCGATGACAGAAGGGACGCTCCAAAGGGTATGGACGAGAAAATAGAATCTGTAAAAAATAAAATTTAGCGAATATCATCTTTATTAAAGCCCAGATCCAATTAATCCATAATGTGGTTTGCCGCACTGCTCCTGGCTTTACAGTATCTTTTATCAGTGATACCTGCAACGATCGCAGGTATTATCCTGATGGAACTGTTGATAAAAATGGGATGGGTCCAGAGACTTGGTTTCATAACGGCGCCCTTTATGCGCTTCGGGCACCTTCGGGAAGAAGTCGGCGTGAGCTTCTTTGTGTCCTTTGGGTCTCCAACAGCCGGGAATTCAATGGTGGCAGAGCTTAACAAAAAAGGATTAATAGACGATAAAGAAACCCTGATTGCATCTCTTGTAACCTCTTTTCCTGCGACATTCATTTTTGTAAGGGATCTCACTCCTGTACTTGTAGTATTGCTCGGGACCACAGGAATCATCTATCTTTGCATAGTTGTAGCAGTTGGACTTCTTCGAACAGCAATATCCCTTGCTTTTGGCCGCTGTTTATTGCCCCCTAAAAAGATTGCAATTATACAACAAGATCAAAAGACGAAGAAATTCAAGGATGCGCTTCAAAGTGCTATCTTATCTTCACGGGTTCCCCTCCGGAGCATTATCCCAACGATGATAATCGCTGCAATAATCGTATTTCAGCTTATCGATATCGGTTTTTTCGATATGCTATCGGTATATCTGAAAGACCTGCCTATTCTGAAATCTCTTCCCGTGCAAGCTCTCCCCATCATTGCAGCATGGTTTGCAAGTAACGTCGGGGCATATACGATAGCAGGTAAGCTCTTAACCGAGGGCATAATGACGTCAAAAGAAATCGTGATAACGTTGCTCGTAGGCAGGGTACTTTCAAGCATCGTACGGCTGCGATTCACCATTCCTTATTATACCGGAATTTTCTCTCCTAAATTGGGAACGCAAATAATGCTTCTCGCCACTGTGATGCAAGAAGGATTAACTATAATTGTCATCGCTATTCTTGCAGTCTTCTGGTGAGCTTTTCCTGGCAAGTAGCTATTTCCAGCATGAACTTTAAGAGTTGGGTGCAGGGCGCAGTAACTCCCCGGCTTTCAAGCCGGGGATACACAGGCCCGCCGCCATAATTACTTTCACCCCACTCTATCATAAGAACTATATGTATTCAGAATCATGTCTATACTGCATGAAAAAAACGTATCAGTTCAGGAAAAAGAAAACGGCAACGAATAATCGTAGCAAAAGTACACAGGAAGATCAGGAATCAGAGAACAGATTTTGCTCATAAAACCGCAAAAACGCTGGTGGATACCTATGACCTGATCAAGTTTGAAGATTTGCAAATAAGAAACATGATGCAGAACCATCATCTTGCGAAATCCATATCCGATGTTCACACTCCAAAAGCCATAGCAAGCAAATTTCTGGCACCCATTGAGAAACCCAGAACAATCAACGTCAATGTCAGCATGTACTTCTCATCTTGATCTTCCCTGGAATCTTTTTCAAGCATAACGATTATCAATATGACCAAAATCAAGGAGAGGGGAATCAGTACAGCTCCTGTTCCAAAAATGGACGTCAGGAACGAACTGAAAGGATGTTTGTTTATGTAGCCAAATAAATCTACACCAATATATGTAGTGAACGAATCCAGCATAAATGAAAAGACCGCAAATGAATACATCCTGCTTCGAAGATATGTCATACCGATTGCAGGTGATACTCTTCTGACGATCTCTGTCAATATCACGGCAGGCACAAGACTGTATACCAGAATACCGGGATTCCAGTTAGAAGAACCATAATAAATGAGGATAGCAATCCCGGCTAACGATAATACCACACCGGCAATTGCATATGTGTGGATATAGTTCTTTATTTTCCTGATCTTTTCAAGGTATCTTGTGAGGAGAAGTGTCCCAAAACATATTGCAAAGATCACAAAGAAAATAAGCGGTGTAATGAAAAAATATTTGACAGGCGGCTTCAGGAGATCTGAATCCTCGATTACCCTGAACACGGAGCCCATGAAAATATAAGGGATCGTAGCTATAACAAACTCCTCATCAACTTTGATCCTTAATTTTTTCAGCAATTTTTGAACTGCATATACACCAGCAAATAAAATAATGACATATGTGATCATGTCAAAATGATTATAACTGGTATCACTGATGATACCTTCAATATAATTCCTGTTTATGAAATCGATCAAATCCAACTTAAATCACTCATCCGCCGCAGAATCCGTAAACAAATTCAATAGTATCCCCATCATGTAACTCATGATCCAGCATATTTCCAGGCGCTGAACCATTGATAAAAACCATGCAAGCATTCAATTGATCACCAGCCAGGGTTGTTTTATAAGTAGTCTCTATCCCCTTATTTCTTCCGGCTTCCATGACCCTGGCATCTATTAACCGCAACAAATCTCCAAGTTTAACTCTATCTGCAACTTCAAAAATATCTGTAGCCCCAACCAATTCATATTGAATAAAATCATAATTTACTTTTATTTTCATGATAATCTTAACATCAATCTATGAAATTCTGTTCTCATCATCTTCAGGACACCATCTATCATATCTGCAACCTCAGGCAGTAATTTTAGAACTAAATAAGAAATCAACATTAAAGCCAGCAACGAGCCTGCCTTTGTAATGAAATGCTCTGAAATATGGAAACTTTCATCAGGTGTGCCAAACCAGCTTAATCCATAGGCTGAGGCTGTAAAAGAAACACGGATAATGTTCAGCAAATATACAACAGGCACTGAGATCATAAACGCCTGGAATTTGCGCGCAGCAGTAGCGCCTGTAGCAGAAGAGATTATTCCTGAAAACAGGGCAATGCTCTCGATCGCGGTACAGGCAAGTATTATTTCAACGACCAGACCATTTACTGCAAGCTGGTTCCATGCCACATTCGTAACAGGAATATCGAATTTCCCGATCAACCATGTCCCCTGTTCTGCGACTGTTGATATTATCCATGTATTTAATAATTCTACCTCTGCAAACAGGAAATATATCAAACCGCTAATAGATGCAGCCCTGGATAAGGAAATGAACACTTCATAGCCGCCTTTATCTATATTATCTTTCCCCTGAAATGTTACATGTGCTATAAATAAGGATGCAAAAGCTGCGGCAATTACCAGAATGATATTTACATAATCCTTAAGCCCAATATAACCCCCAAGCTGCCCGGACCAGTATATTGCAAGGAATATCCAACCTGAACCGCCGAATATGAACCTTGAATTAAAGGATTTCGGAAGAAACGATGCAATAACCAGAAATCCGAGGGAGATCCAGAGCGTTAATGTCATGATATCACCTGATTTGCTAAACCTTTCCTTCTCAGGTTGCTTAAGAATTTTTTCATAGTCTCACGATATCTCCATTACTGCCTGCTTCACGATCGATATCTGATAATCCAGATCAGGTGAGTCAAAAATTATCCAGTAGACTCTCCCCCTGTTATAATTCATTTTAAAATAATAGTAATTTATTGAATTATTTTCTTTCACAACATAAACATCAGGCTTTTCAAACTCAATTATATCCAATTTTACTGGTTTGGTGAAGTTGTTGTTCATCATATCCATATTGCTGTCCATGTTACTCGACCCCATATCTCCCATATTATCTGAGTTTCCATGCTCATCATTTCCCGATGGGCCACCCAGCATTGAGTTCATGGCATTGAAAGCATCGTTCGCAGCATTGTGGTCCGAAGCCTCTGCCACCCAGATGCGCATGATGCCCCTATTGCTCCTGTACACTGCCGAGTAAGCTTTTGCAAGGGGTATGTCCTTGATCCCGTACATTTTCGATATCTGCTGCGCCGCCACATCTCCGGTATCGTATCCGGAAAGGGTCATATCCCCCACTTTCTCAGTGAAGATGCTTTTCCTGGAGTCAGATAAATATAGAAATGATGCTGCCAGCACGACTATAAGGACAATTGCAATTACACGATGAGTTTTTTTCATTTTTTTTCCCTCAGGCTGCGATTTTTTCCACTTTTGCGATGATCGACCTGTCTTTTATGATCGCTCTTGCAATGTAGATGCTTCCGGCTACATTCGCAAGGAGCCCGATGATTATTATTGAGTCTTTATACTGGATGAGGAACGATGATGCTGCAAGGATCAAACCAATTGAGGGCAAAATATCACTCACATGGTGCAGGCAGCAGGCCACCATCGTCAGCGATGAAGTAGCTGAACCTGCCATACCCATTTTTTCCGAGCCTGCTATATTTCCGGTTGTAATATTCCTGTGGTATCTGAAAAGCCCCATCTGCACGCCGACTGCAAGAGGGATCAGATACACAAAAATCCCGTTAGTAAGAAATACCTGGTATCCCTTCTCAAACGATCCTTCGGCAAGGGAAGCAATCGAGATATTGAAAAGAACCACAAGTATTCCTGCGCTTGCCCCGAAAACAAAGGGATTTTTTAACAGGTTTTTGATGCCCTGTTTTATTGACATTTTATTTACCATTTCAGGACTCTTTCTTTCACTCCTGCAACATCCTGGATAACGAGTTCAAAACCGGAGCTATCATCAAATTCCGGGAATTTCAGTATACCTTCAAAATGATGCCCTCCGATGCCTCCGTCCCATGACTCCGGTTTGATCATATTACCCTTGCTATCGCGGATATAGGATAATTTGGCCATCTCGTAATCCAGCGATCCTGAATGTGTGTCGAGTTTGATATCAAAGGCATTATTGCCAAGATCCATCGCAGTGATAGTTACTCCTGCTTCTGAGTTCACTTTGGTTTCAGATGAATCCACTGTAGACGTTTTATCTGTAGAAGCGGGAACTCCAGCAGCGGGATTTTCAGTCTGGGGTCCTTTGCCTGATAAACACCCGCTAACTGCTGCCATAATCAAGATCAAAAGCGCTATTATAATTCCGGATATTCTCATGTAAGTCCCTCTTTTTTATTTTCAATTTTGTATGAAAAAATATTTATATTCACCAGAACTTCCACCATGGTTTTTTCTCACCCATACCAACAGGGCTGCCCTTCTGGTATTTTTCGGGATCAGAATCAAATGCTTTCTTACATCCGGGCGCACAAAAATAATAGCTCTTCCCTTTATATTCTGATTTGTACTGTGCAGTATTTTCATCTACCTGCATTCCACAAATTGGGTCGATTTGCATATTTCTCATTTCTCCTTTTATTGATTTACTAATTGTTTTTACTAATATTTGTACTTTACGTTTAATGTAAAGTAAGTATCTTATGGCGCAAGCAATTTGTTTATTCTAACACCCCTTACTCATCATCATTGACATCTTTCCTGTATGTTTTTTTTAAGTTATCGATCTTAATACAAATCCGGATGGCTTTCTGCCTGTATTCTTCCATCAATTTCTGGTATTCTTCCGAGATTTCAGGTCCTGCATGTTTTTCAAATCCATGAATTGTCATGAAAATATTTTTTTTCTCAATCTCAAGTTCTTCTAGCGTGTACTCTTTTTTTCTTCTCTTTACGATTTTTTCCTTAAAAAAATAAATTAAGCCGATTGAAAGTAAAACGAATAATCCAATTCCTGCATACAAATAACCTGAATAATCAGGGATTATTTTTATAGGAATGCTGATCATTTCCCCTGCTCTGAGATTATTAAAAGCGATGACGTTATATTCCTTTCCTGAAAGTGTCATAACCTCAGATGATCCTTCCAGGTCTATTCCACTTTTTTTATCAATGAACATCGAAATAGAAGTAGTATTATATATAGCGCTTTTATTGAAAACGTATTTTTGATCCTGGGGAATAAGTGCATACGATATCTGCATATTAAAGTTAGCACCCCGTGCGATCGACTGCATGGGATCCATATATACTACACCTTCATCCTGAACGAGGCAGCATTCCATAGCCTGAGCTTTCAGGTTTCTTATATCCGGGGGAGTTGATATGGCAAAGAATGTATGGTTATCTTTGCTGTAATATATCTCTTTACCCTCATTCCTGAATACAACGATTTCAGAAATCTCAATTGAATTATTTTTCTTCGAGATGAATATATGGTCAAGAGCGACACTTATATTGTAGCTTCCAGTATTATTTCCTGATGTGATCATTTCATCAAACTGGGCAGAGCCTATGTTTACGAAATACAATAGTGCTATGAATATAGAAATGGTTCCCTTCATAGCTATCACAACTTATCCTCCGGGGTTGAAGTATCATTGGAAACAGGGTTTTTATTCTTATTGGGTTCATCAATTTCAGACACAAAATTCCTGTATTCTTCTTCAAATTGCTCATACTTTTTTATATCAGGTATAATATCCATTTTAGTTTTTTTGGAAAAAATGTATCCAAGAAATACAAATAGAATGCCTAATGCTGCTCCGATGACCCATAATTTTGATGAAATGTCCTTCTCAGGATGTGCCAGTATTTCATTGCCGTACTCTGCCTGAAGAGCAGAAAATATCTGTTTTCCGGAAAAACCATTTTCCTTCATCAGGGTGATTTCTTTTTTGACCTGTATTGCTGTGGTGCAATCGCATGTTGAAATAATCATTGCACATTCGCACGGGCAAATGAGGCCAGAAGTCATGTCCTCATCAGCAATGACAGGATCAATCACTGATATTAGAAGTATAAACAACATAAGCGTTCTTTGCATTTTTTCCCTTGCTCTCATTTACTCATAACTTTACTTTACAATTAGTGTAAAGTAGATATATAGTTTACGGTAGGTGAAATATGGTGAGGTAACCGGCGGTACGTTGTGGTTTTTGCTAAACAAATTAAAACGATGCTTGCTTGGAATTTGTGAACCTGGATTCGAAAAATCGATTGGAATTACACTCACCAAGTTTGATATATTTGGATAAACAGTACCAGAAGGAATTGATGGTATAGGTGTGACCGGAAGATAGGAGTTCGGAAAAATAGTTGTATTTTTTCCGGCCACTAATTTACTAATACAACATACTTTTTAATGTGGCTTGTGGTTTAATAATGCAAACAAAAGTACTATTTTCTTTAAAACTTCGAAATATGTGGCAATATTGTTTTAAACTGCGATCCACCTGCTGTTATTACAGGTCAATGCGATGTCGGATAAACATATATAGTCAAAAAAGAGAATTTGGTTTTTATTATTATTGAAAATGGTGTTTAAATGATTGATCAAGAAAGAAACCAATTCATCATACATACTTATAAAAATGACCCCGGAGTGTGTATACAACACATCCTTTATCAACAATGAAGCAAGGTTAAAAGCTTTTTGGAGCAATTCGAAGAGGTGTTGAACAGGCACATCGATATATTCAGGCGTCCTGCGCCTGACTGATTTAGCACTCACTCTTCCTCATTCAGAAAAGGTATCGCTTTATCTTGTTGCTCCTGATCAAAGAGAGAAGGAAATAATCGCACAATTGAAAAGACCATCTCTTATTAAGCAGGATGGTATCAAAATAGCATATATTTTATTTTCCGAACTCTGCACGCATTGTGAATCTATCTGCAAGCTTGGGGAGGATCATACCATCATGGATAAGGTAGCAAAGGGCATAAAATGAATTACATTACATTGCTTAATGATATTCCATTTTTCTAAGCTTTTCCGCCAGTGAACTGCCCGGCGGAGAAGGATAACATAAGCAACGGTATAACATTCCACCCGAAACCTGAAGATATTCTCAACAACTGAAGAAGGATGTTTCTCACAGCGTTTTTTATAGTATAAGAATCAATTATTCTACTGGAGACAAACTATGACATTCGGAATGATGGACGGTTACGGTTATGGTATGATGGGCGGAGGTTACGGGATTTTGGGATTAATATTCTGGATATTGTTAATCATAGGGCTTGTATTGCTCATCAAATACCTGTGGGCAGGCAGAGGAGATAAAAAAGGTGAGGAATCCGCCCTTGAAATCCTGAATAAAAAGTATGCGAGGGGAGAGATAAGTAAAGAAGAATTTGAAGAGAAAAAGAAAGACCTACAATAAAGGGAGTAGGAGGTAATTTAAAATGTACAACTACAAAAGATCTGTTTCGTTAGGTTATGCCGATGCTGTTGCGAAAGTAAAGGATGAACTGAAAAAAGAAGGTTTCGGAGTTACAGTGGGGAATTGATGGATTTTAGAATTAAATGGGAAGGTAACATGGATAAAAAAACTCTTGCTTTATTAGGGGTTGCCTTGATTGTTGTAGGTGTTACAGGTTTGGTTCTCAGCTCCGGATACTCTCATTTTAGTTATGGGGGATATTCGCCGCAATGGGGTAGCTTTGGAGAAATGGGACAAAGCGGTATGATGGGAGGTGGAATGATGGGAGGAGGCATGATGGGCGGAAATATGCTTGTGAGTGGCGGCGTCCCGTATAATTCCAATGGAAGCCTGGTGAGCCTGGAACAAGCCAGTGATATTGCAAAGAGGTATTTGGCTGCTCAGAATAATCCTGGACTGGAGCTTGCTGATCTGGAAGAATGGGAATTCAATTTCTATGTGGAATATAAAGAGAAAAGCACAGGAACCAAGGCATTCCAGATGCTAATAGATAAGTATAGTGGTATTGTTTCTCCAGAAATGGGCCCTAATATGATGTGGAACACAAAGTATGGTATGATGGGCACACAGCCAGGCTCTATGACCCTGACAAAAGAGCAGGCAGTAGCATATGCACAGCAGTTTCTGGATTCTCGACTCCCGGGAACGAAGGCGGAAGATAGTGGATTATTTTATGGCTACTACCATTTTGATGTCAAGAAGGATAACAAAATGTACGGCATGATGGATGTAAGTGGGTACTCAGGACAGGTATGGTATCATACATGGCATGGAAATTTCATCCAGGAAGACTAATACAATAAAATTAAGACGTTGCTATTTCAGCAAATTTTCTGCATTTATTACTGCATACAAATAATTGTTCACTGGTTTTCATTTCAACACCATGCACTTGCTCAATATCAACCAATGTACCACAACATATTGTCCCTGCATTTAAGCCAAATTCCATTTTTAAATTGCCTGTTATCTCACTCTTGGTTTTGCCATGCATTTCTTCCAACAATTCATCTATATTTAATAGATACCTTTCTCTTTCCAAGTATAACTCCCTAAGTGTATCTACATTTTCTCCCATTGCTATCACTTACCTCCCATTATCCGTAATATCTACGTTTTCTTAAACGATAAGACTTTCGGTGAGAGCAGGCTCATTTGTAGATCTGTTTTATATATCCATACCGAAATATTTTGGCATTTTATTTTGAATGCTAAAATTTTTGCCAGCCTATAGACTTCATCCCAGCTTACAAGGTAGCATTTGAATGTATCCGGGGGCTTTTCCATCATATAATAGATAATACATCGTAATAGATATTCTTTCCTAAAGCCAAGTTGAAGAAATAAACACAAAGACATTTTATCCATACATTACAATTCATTATTATGTTGTTAAGAGAGAAAGTGTTTGCAGGGGAAGGTAAAATCAAGGCCGATACTGTACTTAAGGATTGCAGAATTGTGAATGTCAACACAAAAGAGATCACAAAAGGCGATTTAGCAATTAGATCAGGTTTCATCGCTGGTATAGGCGATGTGGAAGACCTTACAGGCGATAATACTAATATCCTTGATATAATCCTGGCAATACCGCGCCCAGGGGCAGGGATGATCCGCGCCCGGACGTGGCGGTGTTGGGTATAATAAGAATACACTTATTTCTGGCGTGAGGACGGAGGAGCGCCGTCCCAGGAACTTGCATTACACAAGTGTTGTACCTAAGCCACCCCACATTGAAGCCCTGCGCGCTTATCACCAATACCTTATCTCCTGAATGTTTATGTGCATTAACAATTTATCTAATTATTACTGAGCATGGATAGATTGACTGGAAGGCATAAACCTGAGCAAAATCATTTTAGCATCCGTATTTATAAAATATCTTTTGTACTTACCTTCCGGTTCAAATACGACTATATTGTCTTTGCGAAATTGCTTGATATGCCAGTGTATTGTGCTTTTACCTACATGGGACTTATCTGCAAGTTCTTGATTTGTAGTACCAAGATTTTCAAGAATAGTCCACAGGATTAACCTGCGTGTCTCATTTTTAAGATAAGCTGCTATCTTCTGCTCGTTACCTTTGAAAGCTCCGGAATTCTGAAATAACCGTAAGAATTTTCCTATTTTCGTTAAGGTAATTTTTTCATCAAATCCAAGTTTACTGATATGATATTTCACACTTCCTCTATTTATTTCCTGCTTATCTGAGATTTCTGCTATGGTGCAGCCGGGGTTATTAAGTATATATTTAAAAATGCTCTGCCTGTTCTGGTTTTCTAGCAAATTTTTAATTCTGCCCATTTAAAAACTAAAGAGAAAAAAACAGTCAATTACAAGATTTCAAAGAAATCTGGCGAATTTACTACTGAGTTATATTACGAAGGAAAGTTAGCTAACACTTATGTCACGGATTACGACCCTCTTGAACCTAATGTAACAGCAGATGTACTCAAAAATAATGCTAAGAAATCTGAAAATGCAGGTCAAGTAACAATCCTATCATATACTTATCAATGGGATAATGTGATTTATACAAAGGGTTCTGGAATAAAATACCCGCATCCAGATTATCAATCTTATGGAGCTTACGAGTGGCAAAATTTTTGGATAAATGGTAACCAACTATACCATAACCACATCGACAAATATACATCAACTACAATTGCACAAATGGCACCTGTTGTTGCTGGGGCTGCGATTGGGGCTTATGTAGGAGGCGTGGTTGGAGCGGTTGCAGGAGCAGCTCTAGGGTTGATTCTTGGTGGTGCCAGTAGTTCCGTTCTGTTAGATGAAAAAGACAGCATTTGGTACACGGATGCAAAGAGCTGGGGCATTATTGTGATTCCTGTACCGCCATTTGTGCAATATTTACCAAAATACTTTAGAATCTCTGCATATACTCTCTGGGATGGATTGGGAATAGGGAATCCTTAAATACAAATCCACCCTTTTTTATTTTTTTAGAGCAAGGGATTCTAATGAAAGTTATTAAAGCGATAATTGGAACTATATTCGGACTTATTTTATTTTATATATGGATATTCATTTTAATCAAATTGGAATTGATTTTTTTCTCAGAAAAAACTATTATTTTTGGTGCTGAGATAACAAAAGTCAAAATATCGAGTCAGTATCAACAAATAGCCTCATGGCTTACTATTGGTCTTCTTCCATTCTTCCTGATTGCTGGCCATTATATATTATATAGTAATGTAGCAGGAGGTATTGAAAAAACACGTGATGTCATAGCGATGAAAAGTGTTTTAATTGGTTTTTTTATATGGTTGCTCGTCACTGTAGTAATTACTTTGTTCAAAATAGATTTGAATTATAGAATAAATATGGCTGGCGGATTCCTTACAATGCTTATTGTTTACTTCCTTATAAAAAAATAAAATAACAAGAGATGAATTGTCAATTAAGGTTAGTGTCCACACACCTGTTGGGGTAAATTTGATATTTTCCCCATCATAACTTCTAAAGGACTTTTGTAATAAAATGCAGAGTTAGGTCTATGATCATATCCGTATCTGGCATCGAGCAGTACATCATTGAATTTATTCAAATTTCCAATCCATACAAGGTTTAGAAATTCCTCCACAGTCCTAATATTTCTATGTCTTATGGGAGCATGAAGGATCTATTGTCCTCAGTCATCGACCGCCATTTTGAAAAACGGGGGCATCCACAGTGGATGCTCGGAGGTTTCCACCGGATTAATTATTTCTTGCATTCTTATAAGGTTCAGGTAAGTCCTTGAGCTCGTGGAATGATTGATATTAAATATTATGAAACAGAATAATTAGATAAGAGAAAAGATGCATATAGATAGCGATCTAGAGAAAATAAATCAATTCGTATTATATAAACAGCATCTCGCTGAGCATTCAAATGCACAGAACAAGTGTTTAGTTGATGTTGTAAAAGATATCTGTGGCCTTCATGCTCAGGTTGCATCAACCCCTTATCTTTCATTATGGAATAGAATAGATAATTTTCAAAAAGAAGATTTAAGCAAAGAATTGTACGAAAGGAGAACGTTAATCAAGATATGGGGGGTGCGGGCAACACTTTATATAGTCTCGGAGGATCATGTTGTGGAATACTATCAAGCGACAAAACAAGCAGGAGGAAGACATCCTCTAATCAGATTTGAACCTATTCATGATAGAATGTTGAAAATCCTGGATGAGAAAGGCCCGCTTACAGCAAAAGAATTGACTGAACATATATCAGAACTTAAGAATATTGTTAATACTAAATATGGAGATATGAGCCTTGGACAATGGAATCTGCGTCAAATGTGTCATTCTGCTATCCTTGTTCCGAGTAAACCAAAAGGAGATTGGACGAGCAACCTCCATACCTATGTAACCTTTAGAAAATGGTCACCTTCTGTCGACTTGCATGCTTTGAACGAACATGAGGCTAAAGAGAAAGTTATTTTACATTACCTTTCAGGTTTCGGGCCCGCTATGATCGAGGACATTGCATGGTGGATTGGCATTACCAAAAGAGAGGTCAAAGAAATTTTGGAAGAAATGGGGGATAAAGTAGAAGATATTAAAATTCGTGGAATAGAGGGCATGTTTCTCATCCTTAAATCTGATCTGGAGCATTTACAAGGATTTTCTTCTGGAAAAGATACTGTACATCTTCTCCCAAAATTTGATCCGTATATTATGGGTTATAAGAACAGGGGGAGGCTGATATCGAAAGAACACGAGAAAAGAGTGTATTGGAGCACAAGAGGGGAAATATCCCCCTCTATTTTAGTTAATGGGCACATTATTGGAACATGGAGTTTCAAAGCAGATAAAAATAGATTAAAAATTACCCTTTCCTTTTTTGAAAAAACGAATAAACCCCTCTTAAAAGTGATTGAACAACAAGCTGAAAAGCTTGCTCACTTTATGGGTGGAAAAGAGTTCGAAATTATTTTACATGAGTGAAAACTATATGGAGAAACCGAAAATGGAAAGACAAAAATTTGGGTATTGCGGATTGAACTGTAATGACTGCCCTGTATTTATTGCAACAGAAAATGATGATGACGAATTGAGACAAAAAACTGCCAAAGAATGGTACAAACTTTACGCAGAATATCTTGGAAAGAATGGCCTGAAACCAGAAGATATGAATTGCAAAGGATGCCAATCAGAAAGTAGTCTTTTCATAGGGTGCGGAAACTGCCCGATTAGAAAATGCTGTCGAGAAAAGAAATTTAACACATGTGCAAGTTGTAATGAATATGAAAAATGTGAAATGTTGAACGGTTTTTTTACAGTTCCATCCCATCAACACGCAAAAGATAATCTTGATAGAATGCGAAGGAGTAGTTATCAATAAAAAACAAAGTCTGATCGAATAACCCGTGGCATTTGTTTCAGCTAGTCCATTATTAGGCATCGCATAAAATATATATTTTATTTAGTATTTAAATCGCGCCTGATGCTATCCTTCGAAGATTGCTCTGGAAATCCATTACTATTACAAGCATGAGAACACCTATCGTTGCAGTCAACGACCCCCGACCGAGGTCGTGGGCATCAGATGGATGCTCGGGGTTTTTGAATCTCTCAGTTTACTTGTTTTCTGTAATCTAATTCAGGCGCAGGATTCCCATGAAAAAAGTTGTTATTTGTTTCCTTTATATTTGGAATACAGTTCAGTAAATTCCTCTAAACTCATCTCTAAATCTTCTCGTATTATCTTGCGCAGAAGTCCTTTAGGGACATCCTTATTTCCATGCACTGGAACACTGGTCACCCTTCGGTCATCTGATTTCAATCTTGAATGAGAACCTTTAGTTCTGGTAACTTGAAATCCTAAAAATTCTAAGAACTTTATAAGCTCTTTGCCTTTGAATACAGGAAGTTTAGGCATTCTGAGCAACTTCCAGTTCTCTAAATCCTACGAACTTATTTAGCTCTTCAACCTTTGTTTCTTCAAGGCACATCTCTATGACTTCTTTTATATTTTCCAATGCCTCATCTATAGTTTCGCCGTATGAATGGCAACCTTTGAATACAGGGCAACTTACTATGTAATACCCATCTTCGTCCATTTCGATGATTATGGGTAGATGTAGTTTTTCCATATTTGATACTTCCTAAGCAAATAAGTCTTTAACAGTTTATGTCTCGCATTTCAAATAATCTTCATCATATAAACAGGTTTCTGGATCCGTTAGAAATGCAAAAGATAGGTTCAATATGCATTCTGCAATTTGTGGTGTTATTTTAATTTCTTTTGGATGCGCTGATACAATTCTATATTCGTTTAACAGTTGAACAAGCGGCCGATGCCTTTCAGGCATCAACTGTTTAATTTTGCCATATTTTTCGTCTTTGTATTCATTTTTATCAAAGATTTGAATTAATTGGCCAAGCATAGCCCTTTCGAAATTTTCTGAGTACAAGGCCCCATCAGTTTTTTTATCATGTAGTGCAATCTAAACTCAACAGATGATACCGCCATAATTACGCTTGAATAGAAACAATAATTTGCTTACTACATCCCAACCATTCCCAACCGATCCATGGAAACAGCTCGGCGCCCACATATGCTCTCCACACCATTCTTTGAGATGGGGAAATTCTTTCCTGAGTATTCTGCTTGTCCTTCCTTTCAATCTCTTGCTTCTATATTTGGGAGCGAATACCATATGGTCGGATAGTAATGGTACTGTATGCCTATTATGGCGGAGTTCCATCTTTCTATCACTCATCAATTAATCCATAGTTTGAAGGTGTATATTCATCTCGCCACGAGCACCGTGCACCTGGCTTTCCTCACCACAGCCTGCGCTACGCTGCCGAGTTCAGGGTTGATCTCAGTCTCGCCCTCGCCACCCATGACGATTGTATGGACTTTATATTTTTCAGCAGCTTCAAGTATAGCATGTGCAATGATCTCTGCGCGAGCTCCCATCTTTGGGATACGCTGCATGCTGACGCCAACAAGTATTTTATGAACCTCTATACCCATATCCGTCCCCATTTCCACGACTCTCCCCAGCACTTCCTCGCCATGTGATACAAGTTCCTCTCTCTCTGAATCCTTCTTTGCTACAGCCACATAAATAGCTGCCATTTTGATATTATATGAATGTGTTACCTTCATAGCTGCAATCTCTGCTTTTCTCCCACAATCACTGCCATCGGTCGCAAGGAGTATCTCATATTTTGTCATAAGAAAACCTCTGTCTTTCTTATTTTCTGCTCGAGTTTATCAAGCGCCACCATAAGTCCGAAAATCACAGCCTGCGGTCTTGGCGGGCATCCGGGAATATACACATCCACCGGAATGATCTTATCAACTCCGCCACAGCTTGCGTAAGTTTCGCCAAAAATCCCGCCGTTGCAGGCGCACGAACCCATTGCAGCGACAAGTTTCGGTGATGGTGTGGCATTATAGGTCTTAAGAAGCGCAAGTTCCATGTTCCGGGTAACCGGGCCTGTGACAAGAAGCATATCTGCATGACGCGGTGAAGCTACGATATGAAAACCGAATCGTTCGATATCGTATATGGGATTTGAAAGGGCATTCACCTCGACCTCGCATGCATTGCATGAGCCGGCATCAACTTCACGAATATGCAGTGAACGCCCGAATATTTTCTTGATTTTATCATTCAGGCGCTGTCCCATTATCTCAATTTCATCTTCAACTGTCATAACCTTCTCCGGATACTGGTAACAAGGTCTTCTTTTGTCTTTGATGAGAGTTCGTATTCCTGTGTAAGTTTGACGGCGCCATATTTGCATACTTGCTCGCATCTTCCACAGAATATGCAGCCGCAATATGATAATGAAAGTATCTTTTCAACGCTATTTTCTGTTAACCTTATAACACCTGGCGGACAGGCTTTAATGCATTCCCCGCAAAATGTGCATTTATCTGATATTAGCTCAGGTTTTCCACGAAATCCCACGGGCGCCACATCGGGCACATCAGGATATTTCGTTGTTTGACAGCCGGCCTTCAGGGTTTTGTTAAGGATTTCAAGCATATTTTCACCTACATATCATTGCCTGAATAAGACAGGCTCAAGCTCTTGTTTATGATCGGGAAGTCAGGTACGATATTATCAAGTACAGCATATTCTATGGAAAGCCAGTTGCAAAAGGACGGATCCCGGACTTTGCATCTTTCTATCATGTTCCCGGAGGTTCGGATCCAGTAAATTGTTTCTCCTCTTGGCGCTTCGCAATATCCAAGAGCTTGACCTTCAGGAATTTCATTGACCATCATCATTATATCACCTTCAGGGAGAGACCAGAGCGCCTGTTCGATGAGACCGACTGATTCACATACTTCATCCGCCCTGACCATAGTTCTTGCATGAACATCACCTGCTTTTAAAACTGGCACTTTGAAATTGAATTCATTGTAGGCCGCATATGGATGATCGCGCCTGGTATCCCTGTCAATCCCGGAAGCTCGTCCGACCGGTCCCACAACATGCAATCCTTTTGCTATATCATTGTAGATGCGCCCGGTTGTTTCGATCCTATCCATTAGAGACGGGGTCGAGTTCAGGTGTTCCATCAATTTCCTGAAATCCCTTTGAATAATCGATAGTGTAAGCAGGATTTCATCTTTCTTATCACCGATATCTCGCCGAACGCCTCCAATAGTGTTCATTCCCCGCAGCAGCCTGCTCCCCGTTATGCGCTCGTTTAATTGCATTACTTCTTCCTTGAGTTTATTGGCATGAGCGGCCCCGAATGAAAAAGCCACATCTGTTGCGATCCCCGCGATATCAGCAATGTGATTGTATATTCGCTCAAGTTCAAGAAGAATTGTCCTGATATGCTTTGCGCGGGGCGGTATGTTTACACCGGTTATTTTTTCCATCGCCTGGCAGAATGCTGCGGCATGAGCAACTGAGTTATCACCGGAAATCCTTTCAGCAAGAAACACTCCTTTGTGGATTGGGATGTTTTCAAAAAGTTTCTCCACTCCTTTGTGAGTGTAGAAATGCCTGATCTCAAGGTTGATTATAGGCTCACCTGCCACGCTGAACCTGAAATGCCCTGGTTCTATTACACCAGCATGCACAGGTCCTACGGGTATCTCATATACACCTTCACCCTCCACGCGGCGATATATGTATTCACCATCTACCCGGGGTGGTTTTGTCTTTATATCAAAATCCTTCCTGAGGGGATGTAATCCAGAAGGCCAGTCCTCAAAATTCATAAGTCTTCTCGGATCAGGATGCCCCAGTGGAATTAAACCGAACATATCCTGTATCTCCCGTTCATACCAGTTAGCAGCAGCGACCTTATTAGTGATGGATAGATATTTCGGATTTTTTTCATCGATATTTATTCTTAAAATAATAAATGCATCATCCCTGTCATCTGAGAAAACATAATGATTTTTAAAAGAGCAATCTTTTTTCCGTTCGTCCGTAGCAAAAATACAAACAAGCGGCAGATCCAGATGGTGATAAATATAATCGCACATTTTCACTATTACTTCTTTTTTTACAGTGAGATATGTTTCATTATGTGATGTGGAAATTTCAAGAATATTAGTATTAAACTCTTTTTTGATGGATTCTATATTGGCATTCATTAAATCACCTTATAACAGCCACGACTTTCAGGATCATATCATAAAAAAACGGAGGTATATAGACTCCGAGCACAATTACGAAAACTGCAACGATAGCCATCGCCCCGAGTGTCCACCTGCTCACTTCCCCAATCACTATTCCGGGTTTTGGAGTTCCGAAAATCATTTTACTGATATTATAGAAAAAGCCTGCGAATATCATAATTATAAATAACAGAAATAAGACTGAAGATATGATATTTCCCTGAAAAAAACCTGCTGAAAGTATTGTAAATTCGCTAATGAATATACCAAATGGCGGCGACCCTGTGATAGCAAGCCCTCCTATTAGAAGCATTGTTCCTGTGGCTGGCATGGATTTGATGATGCCGCTCACCTTGTCTATCTCTTTTGTTTCATGCTTTAGAAGCACATTTCCTGCGCCGAAGAACATTAGTGATTTTGTCATGGCATGGTTGAACATATGAAGTATCGCGCCAAAAACCCCGTAAAACCCGCCAAACCCTATCCCAAGGGCTATTATTCCCATATGCTCAACGCTGCTGTATGCAAGCATCCGTTTGTAATCCTCCTGTAGAATTATGAAAGGCACTGCTATGCCAATAGAAAGAAGTCCGAATATAATGAGGAGATTGCTTGTAAAAGCCGGCCCGGTTGATTTTGTTGCTATCGTATGGAATCTGATAATCCCATACATGGCGCAATTTAGAAGAACTCCTGAAAGCAGCGCACTCACAGGTGTTGGGGCCTCGCTGTGCGCATCCGGAAGCCATGTATGCATGGGAGCAAGACCTGCTTTTGTGCCATAACCTATGAGAATAAAAATGAACGCAAGCTTCATTATAGTCGGATCAAACCGGTCTGCCACCGCTATGAGAGTTGTCCAGTTAAGCGCATCGCCTGATTCTCCCAGTATTTTTACAGCGCCATAATAAGTAAGTATGGTTCCAAACAGGGCGAATGTGATTCCTACCGTGCATATGATCATATATTTCCAGGCGGCTTCAACAGAGGATTTTTTGGTATGAAGTATCATGAGGAGGGCGGAAACAAGAGTTGTCATCTCAATAGCGATCCACAGGCCAAGATTATTTGTGACACCAACAAGGAGCATGGTGAACATGAAGCTGTGAAAAAGGATATAATAGAGTTTCAATTTTCTTAGATCCATTATCCCGTGTTTGAATTCATGCCCCATATAACCTATAGAATAAACCGAAGCCACAAAACCCACAATGGAAACGATAAGGACAATAAAAGCGCTGAATGCATCCGCAAAGAGAGCATTTGTCCACGATATTACGGTGCCGTTTTGATACACATTTTTCACCAGGATCAATCCAAGAATAAGGGTGGCAATAGAACCAATAAGACTTACCGTCTCAACTTGTTTCTTTGATCTTGTGAAAAAGCATAATATACCTGTCAATATCGGAGCAAGAAGAAGATATTCTATCATGGTATCAACCTATCAAATTTTTGAGCAAATCCGTATCTATACTTTCAAATGTTTTGTTTATCCTGAAAATCAGGATACCCATGATAAGAACCCCTATCAATACATCAAAAAAAATCCCGATCTCAACAAGTAGAGGCATTCCATTTGTTAAAGATATTGCACCCAGGAAAAGACCATTTTCCATTATCAGTATTCCAAGCATCTGCATAATGGCTTTTTTTCGGCTTATCATAATGAAAAGACCTATTGACACAAGCGACACGGATGCTGAAAGGGCTAAACTTGAAAGTTCTGAAATGATACTAATCGATCTTATAAGATAATATGATATCACAACAAGGATGCCGCCGATGATAAGTGAAGGCGATATATTGACATAGAGATCTACCTCTCTTTTAACTTTGATCTCCCGGATAATGTAAATAAAAATATACGGAATTACTGCTGATTTTATTATAAGGGTCAGGAGAGCGACAATATAAATATCATATTTTCCCGTGGAATATGCCACAATGCCAGCAACGCATGCAAGCAGGAATGACTGTATACCAAAAGCCCTGACACATGAATATAGCCTTGTGGAACCAAGGATCATAAAGGTCGAAACAAGAATAAATGCAATCAATAATTGCATTATTTTAGACCCGAAAACAACTTCTGCCATTTTTTATCCTCCTTTTACTATAATAAATGCCACAATGGCAAGGAATGAAAGCATAAGAGATATTGATAGTAATTCAGGTAATCTGAACAATCTCCATTTTGCTGTTGAAGTTTCAACAACTGCCATCGATATTCCAATAATTATTATCTTTATAACAAAAATTAATAATGCTAAAACGTATTCTGCTGCATCTGCACCTCCTGTGGCTATGCCCCATGGGAAAAATATGTTTGCAAGCAATGAATAAATAAGCAATTGCTTTATCATTGCCCCAAGCTCCACTATTGCCAGCTGTTTTCCTGAATATTCAAGGATCATTGCTTCATGGATCATTGTAAGTTCAAGATGTGTAGCCGGGTTATCCACCGGGATGCGCCCTGTTTCGGCTATCGCGATAATGAAAAATGCGACAAAAGCAAGTATCTGGTAAGGTGACATGGCATCGAAGCCCAGGCCTGATACGGTTTGTGAAATGAAACCCAGATTCGTTGAGCCAACATTTAACGCAACTGCAAATATTGAAAGCATCAATGCAGGTTCTACTAAAGATGCTATGAACATCTCGCGGCTTCCTCCCATCCCGCCAAAAGAACTTCCCGCATCGAGTGAAGCAAGGGCTGTAAAGAACCTTGCAAGGGCAAAAAGGTAAATGACCGCGATCAGGTCTCCGGCAAAACCAAGGGAGAGTTGTGTGATGTATATCGGGATCAAAAGACCCGCTGTAAGTACAGCAGCAAAAGAAATGATGGGTGCGGCATGGAATATCCAGGACACGTTCTCTGAAATAACCGAATCTTTTTTAAGCAGTTTTATAATATCATAATAGGGCTGCAGGATGCCAGGGCCTTTTCGTATCTGGAAGAATGCTTTCACTTTTTTCATGATTCCGCTAAGCAGCGGGGCCAGGGCAATTATAATAATTATCTGGAAAATGATTTGTGCGATCATCTAGTCTCCTCCTGCTATCACGAACATGAAAAGGATAATTAATATTCCAAATATGTAGCCAAGATATGCATGAATGCTTCCTGTCTGGATTAGCCTGGCTTTTCTTGATTTTACCATGACGAAATCAACCACCGGATTATATAAATATTGTTCAAATACCTGTTCTATTCTTGACTCGAACTTAAACGATTCCTTAAGATACGGGGATGAATATGTTGCTTCAGTTTCTCTTGCGGGACGATATAAGCTCTTAAACCACACCTGTACAGGTTTTGAGAAAGCTTTTGCCGAATATTCATTTCTTGATGTTGAAACAGGCTGGCCGCATCCCCAGGTTTCATAGAATGGCTGCCGGGTATTTCTATTGATCAATAAAATAATCGCGGGAATTAACATAAGAATTAATAATATTGCAAGAAGCACAGGCGTTGAAATTGAAATTCCATGTGAGGATGGGATAGATACCATCCAGAAAGTACCAACTGGAATGGATTGACTGAATGCACTTGTCCCGATAAACGATGCTGCAATCCTGTCAAGCGCCGGAAGTACGTACATTGGCAATATGCCAAGCAATATTGATAATAATGCAAATATGCCCATTGCGGCCAGCATTGGAATATTTACCTCTTTTGCATGTTGGGCATGTTCGCTTCTGGGTAGCGCAAGGAACACCATCCCGAAAAACTTAAGGAAACAATAAGCTGCGAGGGCTCCGGTCAAAGCGAGGAATGCAGCGCATATAGATAGCGTGATAATCGCAAAATTGTTATTTAAATTAAAACTCAGGAGCAAAGACTGGAAAGTCAGCCATTCACTCACAAAACCGCTGAATGGCGGCATTGCGGAAATTGATAATACGCCTATCAGGATAAGAATGGCGCTCACAGGCATTTTCTTTATTATTCCACCAAGTTTTTCGATATTTTTAGTGTGGGTTGAATATAATATAGAACCGGCGCCCATAAAGAGCAATCCTTTGAACACAGAATGATTAAGGAGATGGTATAGTGCCGCGATCGCTGCTATTGCTGAAAGAATGGGTTTTCCGCTTGATAAAAAAATCATAGAAGCCCCAAGACCAATAAGGATGATCCCGATATTTTCAATACTGCTAAATGCCAGCATTCGTTTCATATCTGATTCCACAACTGCATACAATATGCCAATTATCGCCGATATTGTTCCTGCTATTAGCACAATGTAGCCCCACAAAGACTCGCTTGCTCCAAGAAAATCAAAATTTATCCGGATCAGCATGAAAATCGCGGTTTTTATCATTACACCTGACATAAGAGCTGAGACATTACTTGGCGCTGCCGGGTGGGCATAGGGAAGCCATATATGAAAGGGGACGATGCCTGCTTTTGTTCCAAAACCAATGAATGCGAAAATGAATGCAAGGTCTTTAAGGAGCGGCGTCATTGTCGAGCCGGCAGCTTTGAATGTTTCAAAATTAAAATTCCCTGATCCGGATGCAAAGATCATGAATGACAGGATAATGAATCCGGTTCCTATATGGGTCATTACGATGTAGATGAAACCCGCTTTTCTTGTTTCTGGTTTTTCATGTTCATAAACCACAAGGAAAAAAGAGATCACTGACATTAATTCCCACATTATCAAGAACATGATCGCGTTATTTGCACAAACTACAAATATCATTGAAAGAATAAAAATATTATACAGGAAACCAAGGTGGCCGATATTTTTTTTCCCAAAATATTCTTTAACATATCCTGTTGAAAATATAGAAACTGCAAACACTGATATTGATATTACGAGAATGAAAAAGGCTGATAGTTTATCTACAAAAAATCCGAATTTCAGGTATGAATCTTGCGAAAGGGTAAAATAAAATGAGTCGCCAAAAATGATCCATGAGGAAAAAAGCACTCCTGAAAGCGCCCCTGCTGCTGCACTTGAAAATGAAATATAAGAACAAATTCGGTCTTTTTTATTTAAGATCAGGGATGAAAAGGCTCCAATCAAATAAAAAGCAAGCATCCCAAGAAATAAATAATTATATATTTTTAAAATATTATATCCCAGCTTTTTCTCATTAATTTAAAGAACAACCGAACTCCATATCATCTTTGTTTTTGTATATAACAGTTTCTATTTATAGTATTGTTGTAGTATTTTCGAAAAAGCTATATGCAGGTTATGTGAATAACGGTACATTTCAAGAGGTTATCCATTTGAATCTTAAGATTGAACCCATCGGCATTATCAAGAACACCGCATCCGGATTATCTGATGTATTAATATATTCTGATTATGAACATATTCTTGGAAATGTCATAGAACAATTCAAAAAAGGAACAAAAGTGCTGATCATACATAAGAATACAGAATCCATGGACGAACATCAAGTCAAGGTCACGTCAACTGAATTAATAAACCGTAAAGGCAACCTTTTGACAGTAAAAGGTATTGAAGCAGATAACGATTCAGTAATAGATGTAAGAATGGGATGAACTTTGGGGAACTATTATGGGGGTTGACCTCGGAGATCTTTTTGAACGAAAAGAAATAGAGTTTTCCAACCTGAAAGGAAAAATAATAGCCATAGATGCCTACAATACACTTTATCAATTCCTGAGTATAATCCGCCAGCGAGATGGTACACCGCTTATTGATTCCCACGGGGAGATAACTTCTCACCTTTCAGGTTTTCTTTACAGGACAACAAACCTCGTGGAAGAGGGGATCAGGCCGTTATTTGTCTTTGATGGCACACCCCCGGAATTTAAGAATAAAACAATTGAAGAACGAAAAAAAATAAGGGCAAATGCGCAGGAAAAATATGATGAGGCAAAAGCAAGGGGAGAAGATAAAGAAGCATTCAAACATGCGCAGGCATCATCCAGGATCAAGGGGAACATGATAGAAGATACAAAGCTTTTGCTCATGTATATGGGGATCCCGGTCATCCAGGCTCCGTCTGAAGGAGAAGCACAGGCCTCATTAATAGTAATGGATGGCAAAGCCTATGCTGCAGGTTCACAGGACTATGATGCATTGTTGTTCGGCGCGCCAATTGTTGTACGGAACCTTGCAGTAACAGGGAAACGAAAGCTTGCGGGAAAGAGCGTATTCGTGGAAGTAAAACCTGAACTCATCGAACTTGAAAAAGGGCTTGAATTATTAGGAATATCAAGAGAACAACTTGTGGATATTGCGCTTCTTGTAGGAACAGATTATAATGATGGCATAAAAGGAATAGGCCCTAAGAAGGCTTTAAAATTGATAAAAAAACATACTGGAATTGAAGCTGCACTTCTTGAATTAAAAACGCAGATCAAAAACCTCCCTGAAATAAAAAATTTATTCCTTAATCCTGCTGTAACACGAGAATATGAGATAAAGTGGAAAAAACCGGATCCAGAGGCGATCATGAAATTCCTCTGTGATGACCATGATTTCGCCCGGGTTCGCGTTTCAAAAGCTATTGAACGCTTAATTGAGGCCTCGGATGAGGGACAAAAGACCCTGGACAGGTGGTTTTAGGTCATGAACTTTGGCGAGAAATATTTCTTGATCACAGTATCGCATTTATCACATTTTATCATGAACCAGTTTCCCACTTCCAGTTTATCATAGTGGTCGAATATGGATGCACCGCACCCCTTACAGGCAGAAAAATCCTTGAAATAATAATTATAGAATTCAGGACTGCCGCTTAACCAGTTGATCGTCTGAAGCAGCCTTTCAAGATATCTTCTTCTTCCTCCTTCGACGCCTTTTTTCATTTCCTCATTCACATGTTCTTCCATATGTCTTATGTGCTGTTTGCTGTGCTTTCGTATTCTCAGATAATCGCTTGCAAATTTTTGTACGGTTTCAACATAATTGATATACAATCTGTTTGAATTTGATCCTCCAAATTTGATCGTTCTCTGGAAATACTCACTCATGAGGTCTTCCATAAGGTCTGCGCATTCAGTACAAATATTATAGCCCTTGTATTGTTTTGAATCCTGGTCTCCCTTGCATATCCTGCATGTCTCCATAATTACATCACCTCTACTGGTCTTGAAGCTTCACGCGTGAACATTATGGGATAAAGATTAAGTACTGACAATAAGTCCCCTTTTTTGATTTCCCCTGATTCCTGCCCAAGCACAAAAGCACTATTTACAATGCGGTCAGTTTCAATAGGTGATGGGCCATCCCTTGTTTTGACTTTGATAACAGATACAACAGGATGATGGCTGAATGCGCATGGCATTGCAAGCATATCTTTCTGTACAATTATCTCTTTTACTTTTACTTTTTCAAGTTTTCCCGCTCCTATTGTAACATCTTCATCTGCAATTAGCATTTCCCATTTTGCCCGGGTTGCTATTGTAAATTCATATGGCGATGCCTTTACTTTTTTTCGACTCACTCGTCCGTTGTTATGGGTTACTACATTTACGATTTCGTTCATAAGGACCCCCATATGATAATTATCGTCATAGTACTTATATTTTATCATGACTAATGATTATAATTAATTTGTTTTTAAATTAAATTTAAATAAATAAGTGATATATATTAATATAAAAGCATCCAGACAGTAAAAATTACTTATCAAAAAAGCAACGATAATAGGAAAATAAAAAGGAAAAAGTTGATCAGTTCACGAATTTTGGCGAAAAATACTTCTTGATAACAGTATCGCATTTATCGCATGAGATCATGAGCCAATCTCCAACTTCCTGTTTACCATAATGGTCGAATATTGATGCACCGCAACCCGGGCAAACATAATATTCCTTGAAATAATAATTGTAGAACTCCGGGCAGCGTTCAAGCCAGTTGATGGTCTGGAGGAGTCTTTCAAGATATCTTTGCTTTCCGCCTTCGGCATCTTTCATCTCCTCCTGCACGTGTTCTTCCATATGTTTTATATGCCTTTTACTGTGCCTCCTTATTTTCTGGTAGTTGCTTATGAATTCTTTTCCATTCTCCAGGTATTTCAGGTACCCTTTTTTTGGTTCTGCACTGTCACTTATTGTCCTCAGGAAATATTCACCCATGAGGTCTTCCATAAGGTCTGCGCATTCGGTACAAATATTATAGCCCTTGTATTGTTTTGAATCCTGGTCTCCCTTGCATATCTTGCAGGTTTCCATTAATATCACCCAACGCATACAGGCTTAGTTGCTTCCCGCGTGAACATTATGGGATAGAGGTTAAGAACTGACAGGAGATCTCCTTTCTTGATCTCACCGGATTCCTGCCCTATAACATAGGCTGTGTTTATCGTACGGTCCATTTCGACTGGTGTTGCCCCTTCTTTTGTTGCCACTTTAACGACCGAAACAAGTGGATGATGGCTGAAAGCACAGGGTATCGCAAGCATGTCCTTTTGCACAGTTATTTCTTTTACCTTGACACGCTCAAGCTTACCAGCCCCGATCGGGATATCTTCATCTGCTACTACCATTTCCCACTTTGCCCTTGTAGCTATTGTAAATTCATATGGCGATGCTCTGACTTTTTTTCTTGTTACTTTCCCATTACCATGGGAAACCACATTTACTACTTGACTCATGCTTTCACCTTTCTTTAGTATGAATATCAAAGTACATATAGTTTATCATGGTTAATAATTATACTTATTAATCATGATATTTAATTATGTTGTGATAAATATCGATCGTATTCAAATTTCCCTAACAAGAAACGAAACTTTAATTAACACATAATTCCTTTGAGGTAATCCTGCTCCGATAGTGTAGCACGGCCAATCATGTCAGACTCTCACTCTGACGACTGGGGTTCAAATCCCCATCGGAGCATCTAAAATTTCTTTATACTCCTATCTTTTGGTGATGTTTTTCACGCATTTTTAAGACAAGTGCAAATCCTTGCCGGGCTATACCACTTTAGTAAGAAATCAGAACAGTTTTTATAATATCCGCTCTCATGCGTTATTCAACCTAATAAGCATTAAGAAAAACTTCGATCATTTGTATCATATTTCGCAATCTGTGATGATTGGCCATCAAACATCGCATCAATAGAGAAGAGGTACTTTGATTTGACCTTCAGAACACTTAATTTTCTTGGATGCTCAGTGTTTTAATTGATTGCTTGGATAATATGTAGCAAAAATATAAATAATTAGACGTACTATAATACGTACATAATGAAACGCAAAGAATTAGGAGAAGCAAGTGTACGAAGAAACTATGCATTCAGTCAGCGTACAATTGAAAACTTTAATTGGCTAATAGACCACAAGATTTACAGGAATGAGACCGAAGCTATTGATCTTGCAATTGAACGCATGCGGACTATTTATGAAATGAGGGAAGAAGACTCAAAAGCGTCAAATCCAGAAAAACCCGGTGACCTCAAAGCGTCTAAAAAGGTTAAGACAGGCGGTAATTAACCATATTCTTAATGACCTCAGGCATGAAATAAAAATGATCTGCTAAGCACAATTCCTTACTCTGGGCGAATGCCCAGACACCATATTCTCGCTGGAATATTCCTCAAGCATTAGAAAGGGTCTGGGGAATCTGTCCCCAGCGTACGTTCCAGAGGAAAATGATGATGCATATACAGAGGATAAAGAAACGTGTGGAGTATATAGAAAAATGTTTGCGGTCTCAGCATGAGGATTTGTACTCGCCCCAGGGGCATCCCTGCCCCTTCATGGGGCAAGGAGCATAAATCCCCGTGGGCTGCGGCGCCAGGCATGATAGCCGAAGCTGGCAATGTGGGGTCGTCACCCCAACATAACCATAATTGAAATCCTCAACCGGTGCAGACGGCTGCTTGTCGGGGGACATTGACCTCAGCCGGGTTCATCTTTGTCCTGTCGATCACAAAAGTAACCACTTTCTCGATCCTGGACAGGGAATTAAGAAGTTCCTTGAAACTATAACTTTCTATATATTCTTTGACATTGCCGAGAGGGATCTTATAGCCCATCAAATAACCAATTACTGCGGCGCTGAACTCTGCTGTAACTTCTTGATCCTTCTTCTGGCCGGGCTTGAGGCCGTTGAGCCTGTCATCTGCCGCGTGACTAATCTCATGAAGGAATACTTCAATATCAGGGCTGGCAAGCTTGATATTTTTATTAAGCAGGTTGTATGATCCGTAGGATGTCCCACAGAACCGCACAGGCACAACCTTAAGATTGAGTTCCTGTATGATGCAGTTGAATTCGCAGGGAATATTGACTTTATAATTTTCTGTTATCAGCGGCGCACCTTCTGTGTCTTCGCTCCTGAAAACCGGGATAGCCCTGAATCCTGCAAGGATTTCTTTTTCAGTCCTCTCTGTCTCCCCTGATGCCGTAGGCTTATCTTCTGTGATCTTCTTGAAAACAGGCCCGATGATATAGAAAGCTTTTGAACCTTTCATGACATACCTGCCAGCTTCACGCCATTGTTTGAATCCTCTTGCATCTTCGGTGTCATGCATGAACATCACGATGCGATTAAAGAAACTCCATTTATCAGATGGGATATTACCGCTTCCCCTGAACACTGCATGGGCGACTTTCTCAAGGTTATCCTCATCGAAGATCTTAAGGAGCAGGTCCATCGCTTCTTTTACTCGTGGATTCCTGGTTTCAGGGGCGGTCATTTAGACCACCTCCATAAAAAGGCTCATGTCACGAGCCACAGCGATTTCATGCTTGCAATTGTGGTTTTTCGCATCAGGACAGGAACAAACAATATCCTGCCCGGTAATCTGTACTTTGTACCTGTGGCCGTTCTTGCTGTTCACAGCCTCGAAGTAGTCGAAGCGGTTCAAAACCCTGATCCCTGCAGATTTTGCCAGCCTTTTCAGGGTGTCCGTATCCCTGATATTCACGAAGCTTTGATCTTTCTTCATCATAGCCTCACCCCTTCTGCTACAAGCTGCCGCTCGATTTCCCTGCACCCCTCTGCCCATTCCTCCCATGCCTGATTACCTTCAACCGTGAATGGGTCGTACTGCGGCGGTCTGGCTGCATGCTGGCTCAACAGCTTTTTGAGGTCTTCGATCTTTGCCTTCTCCGAAGAGGAGATAGATTTAATTCTCTTTGCGTTGTTTTCCATATCGCTTATTCCTCCTATACAGGAATGAGCCGCGCCTCTGGGTGTTAGTAGCACCGCAGGGGCAATTCTGCTCTTTTCCTTAATGCTTAATATGCTCTCTGACTATTTATACTTTATCGATGTAATATCGATTTAATATCGATATAGAATAGATACCTATATAATATATTACCGCATATTAAGAATGTATGAAATGTACAGTTCGAATACCAAAAAATAACAGGCATATGATAACGATTCCTATAGAGGTATGGGACGGCGAAAAGTTAGAGGATGGGGACCTTATAGAATGTGATATTAAGAAGGTTAAAAAATGAACAATAACAAAAATAAAGAAATCAGAAAGAAAAAGTACCTGACCGATGACGAGATAGAGAATTTAAAGGCTGCATGCGAGACTGAAGAAGAACGATCAATAGTTCGTGACCTTTCAGATACGGGTATGAGGTTGGATGAGGTACTTAAAAAAAGAGCACGTGGTGAGGTATTGAGATGAACCTCAATACTGATCGAGACCAAAAAATAGAAACGACTCTATTCATGTGATTCAAAATATACGGCTGTACATCTTAATCTATTATTTCCCGCGAATAAACCGCATTTATTGAGATTATCAAGTATACGTTCTCCCCCCATGGGTGATATCCTCTTATATCTCATTCTTGAGCCTCAACAGTGTAAAAAATATAAGCTAAATTCATTCTAGCTACTTAACAGCCCTCTGCCCGGGCAAAAAGTATCGTATTGGAGGGTTATGTTCCGCTGAGCCCTTTAAGATATCTGCGCGCTGGAATGAATCAAAAATCAATAACCCATTTACCCCCACACGATACCTGGGATGTATTTTGATTTGATTCATCAGGTCTTCATCAGTTCTGGTCGTGATATTGAACGTCGCATTTATCCGGGGTTCCCATGAGAGATTTTAATATTGCATCTGATGTTTTTGATTCATCCAATCCTTCCGCAATATCTGAACGGTTCCGCTCCGGCGTGAACAACTTCAAACCTTTTGAAGCTATAACTTTCTTTTCTGGCGCACAGCGAGCGTACAGACCACACCTGTAAACGGGTGCAGCATGGTTTTTTAGTTTCTTCACTCTGCATCTAATACGATATAAGTAAATTCGTAAAAACACGAACAAACAAGGGCGCATAACTAAAAACATCGCGAAGCGCGTGGAGATAGAGGTATCCAGGGAGGTTAGAGCCTGACCCTGCCACAAAAAACGACATAAGCCAAAGCAACCCCATTCAAGACAACCAAAAACCTGTGCGCCCTCAATACGTAGAGGAACATTCAAAAGAGTATATCCGTGGTGTCATCGCCTGCCCTGCCAAATAGATAAACGACGAATGAGATTATGATGGCTCGTCGCCATGCGATTTTTTGCCACAGCAAAAAACCCTTCAGGGCGAGCCTTCATTATCTCAGGCGTCGATGACGTTTGGCAGGAGCAGGCAGCAACACGGATATTTACTTTTTGCGTGAACGAAGTACATAATAGACCTGCGCACCCATCGTAATTAGTAGATTCAACCATTAGAAACGTAAAGAAGCGACTCTATGCAGTTCGTAGGGGCCCAACCTCAGCCTTTCAACGAGCGGCCTGTCGCGCCGCAGTGCGCCTATCTTTCGGATATCGAGGTCTGATGGCTTGAGATTTTTTACTATCTTTTCTTTTAAACTTGCAGGGGTTCGAGCCGCGGCGAGAACTGCCGATGTCCGAAGTGAAACGGAGGGCTGAGGCAGCGTAAGCCCCTGCGGAGCGAAGCGACAAATCATAGATACTGAAGTCATATCCCAGGGTGGTCAAATACCCTTATCCTGGCTGCCCCATGATAAATTAACTCCCTGCCCTTCCTCTTGTCATGCTCACGCGCGCCCAATCTCAGTTAACCGTTACAATCTGAAAAAGTGACTGAATGAACAATGCCGGCGACTCTCTGGAGCGAAAGCGCAAGAGTGTCGCCAAGACATCAGCGACAATGACCGCAAGGCGAGAGCCGTTCCTGAGTGAACGCAGCATAGCGGAGTGAGCGAAGGATGCGGTGATTGGAGCGTACGGATAAACAATGCAGCAATCCGTTGGAAACGGCGCCGTGGATACTCATCCCTGGCTGGCATCAAGAGGCTGAATGATCTCAACGGTTATTCCTGCAGGATACTACGATTATATGGTAAATTGTAGTATTTATCTTATTTTTAATGGTAATAGTGAGTCCAAGATTTTGTTCACTATGAAGGTTTTAGTTCAAGGTGTAAATTGTCCCATTTACTATACTTAAAGATATATTAAAAAGAGATTAAAATAGAATTATTGGAAATTCACTTTTCATTGCTGGCGACTCTGCACCATTTTATTTCTTGCAAAGAAAATAATAGTTCCTATCATCAGGACTGTTCCTCCTATGATCAATGATTGCAAAGGAAGACTCAAAGCTAATAGAAGGCAAGAAAGCAGCCCTGCACCAGCCAAATAATTGGGCCAAAGACGCTTTTCTTTCGGGAGGGAGATGGCGGAAGCATTAGTGATGGCATAATAAATTAAAATCGTGAATGAGCTAAAACCGATAGCTGATCGAATGTCTCCTATCATAACAATCACTCCGGTAAAAAAGGCAACAATGATTTCCGCACGGTGAGGCACTTTGAATTTCGGATGTACAGCAGACAGCCAATGAGGAAGTTCGCGATTATCCGCCATAGAAAAAATCGTCCGGCTAATACCAACCATCAATGAAAGCAAAACACCAAGTGTTGCCACTGTGGCACCCAACCGAACAATCGGGCTCAACCAAAAGAAAGTTCCGGCATTCACTGCTTCAGCCAGTGGAGCCGTAGACTTAGCCATTTCCTGAGGACCTATCGCCAGAAGAGCGCTGCCGACAACGCTTAGATAAATGAACATCGTGATAGCCAGAGCCATAACAATAGCTTGGGGAATTGACTGTCGAGGCTCTTTGACTTCTTCTCCCATCGTCGCGATGCGTGCATACCCGGCAAATGCAAAAAACATCAAAGCTGCGGAACGTAATATCCCAATGACGCCATTGTCTCCCGACAACGGACTTAAGTGAGAAGTATCAGCTTTCCCACCGAAAATAGAAGCGAAGATAATGGTCATCAATGCACTTAACACCAAAATCACAATCATCCAAGTGATGCGTGCTGTCTTTTGAATACCAAAATAGTTCAAAATCGTTAAACTCAAAACCGCCCCCAAAGCCAGAACATTCGCCAAAGGAGGATAAGCATAATAACCAAAAGTTAATGCCGCCGCGGAGCAACTGGCCAATTTCCCAACTACAAAAGCCCATCCTGCCAGCCATCCCCAAAATGGCCCCAATTGTTTGTGCCCGTAAACATAGGTTCCGCCTGATTCCGGATAAACGGCGGCCAATTGAGCTGACGAAGTGGCATTGCAATATGCCACAAAAGCGGCAATAGTTATCCCGATTAAAATACCGGCACCTGCGCTACCAGCAGCCGGACTAATCGCCACAAAAATTCCAGACCCGATCATAGCGCTGATTCCGATGATGACGGCATCCCAGGTGGTGAGTTGACGTGATAAGCGGCTCTTGGGCTCGTCAAGCATCGTCATTTCATAACCCCATCAATAAGTTCCTGGATTTTCAATTTGGCTTTGTGCAGCATTTCTTTTCCTCTTGGTCCGATAATAATATTTGAGCACTTCATCCTCCGGCGGTACTGTCAAGTCTTCGTCAACTTGAAGGATATCGCTCTTTTCAAGAGGGTAAGCACTAACGATATAATGATTTATATAATATTAACAAACGCAGACTTGACAGAATCCAATCATCGCAATCTATATATAATTCGGATTATTTCACTATAAATAGGGTGGGGATAAATCCTCTATTAAAATCAGGGAGCGCGAAGGTGCATAATGGTTGACCGCAAATCGCTTCGCCTGTCAGCGACGCTGCTGTTCGTCGGGGTACTTCTTTCCTTTCTAGCGGGCATCTTCCACCCCGAACGTGAAAATGCCAATAATCACACGGCTGCGTTTGCCGAGTATGCCAGCAGTGGTAATTGGACCGCTATCCACCTTGGCCAGTTCGCCGGCATGATGGTCATCATTGCTGGACTTCTCGTCTTGTACTTTGCTCTTAACGTTCACTCTGGAATGGCGGGGTGGGTTGCTCGGTTCGCTGCCATTTCTGCAGTTGTGGCGCTTGCGCTTTACGGCGTCCTTCAGGCAGTGGACGGAGTCGCCCTCAAGCATGCTGACGCTTGGGTGAACGCGCCAGACGCGGAGAAGGCGGTTCGCTTCGCAGGCGCTGAATCGATTAGATGGCTGGAGTGGGGGGTCAGAAGCTATCAAAGCTTCATGTTGGGTCTCTCGTTTGTCCTTTTCGCGACCGTGATCGTGTGGACGGCGAGGATTCCCAGGCCGATTGGTTACCTAATGGGGTTGTCCGGCCTCGCCTACATCGTGCTGGGCTGGGTGATCGGCTCAGAGGGCTTCTCAGCAACTGGTAGGATTCCAAATCTACTGGGCATTATCCTTGTTCTTGGGTGGAGCATTTGGCTTCTAATCATTGCCTGGCGAATGAAGGAGGCGGTCGAAGCACCTGCCGGATAAGCAATCCATCGAATTTGATGAAAGACAACTTATATATCGACATGATTTTTTGAGAATCACCGGACTTGTAATTTATTTCCTGTACTCACATAAATATTTTTTATTAGTGGTTCTGCATATCACCTTTCTTTAATCCCCTTCCGATATCCCAGCATTTGGCCAAGGGTTCCCCCAACTTCCAGTACTGCTTTCTGTGCATGTCAAACAGAACCGGCTTTACTTTAGAGAGATCAACCGCGTTATCGGTTAGAACTTTTTCATCGCAATAGGTCTCTATTATTTCCCCGATAAACAGATCATGGGCGGGGAAATCTATGGTTTTATACAATTTGCATTCCATATTTATCAATGCCTGTGAAATCATTGGTGCTGCTTTCATTTCGCCATAAAAAATTTCAAATATAGTTGACTTGTCTGTATCTTTTCCGCTAAAGATACCGCAGTAATCAGTTTCTTCAACCATGTCCTCAGAAGGTATGTTGATGCTGAACATACCTTTTTCTTTGATACCAATATTGGAATAATGTCCTTTCCACGAGCTGATAGAGATGTAATTTTGTTTTCCAACATTCATTATACCCACGTGAGCAATGGTTGTGAAGTTCGGCCTTCCATTCACAACTGTACCTACAAGCACAGTGGGCATAGGATAGAGACAATTCAATGCTTCAAGTTTTTTTTTCACTTTTTATCACCTCTTATTTTCGGAAAGATACCGTTTAAACCACGCAATCGCTTCGAATGCCGCCATTTCCATATGTGACCCATTAACATATGTTGAGGTGTGCAATCCTCCGGGGACGACAAGTCGTTTGGGTTCAGGCGCGCGCTTAAAATAAAACAAAACAGTATCAACCGACACAACATCTCGGTCAGGATGCACGATCAATATAGGCGCTTTAGCAAGGTGAATAGCGAAAACAGGATCGTCGGCAGCAAGGTTTTGAAATGACGTGCTGGTTATCTTGTTCTCCCAGGTTGGTGCAAAGGTACGCCTGGCATTTTCGTACCAATTGTATGCCTCCTCAACCGGCAGAAGGCAGCCTTCCTGTGGCTTTGGACACCATGCTTGCAGCGTTTTTATGCCAGCTCTGGCGCGTCCTTCTCGTTCGGCTATCGCTGCTACTGCCAGTTGATCATATTTGGCCTTTGCTGCCTCTGGAGAGAGCGGAGCTTCTTGGGTTGGATTGCTGATGCCTGTCGATGTGGCCACGATGGCCTTGAAGCGCGGTTCCCAGGTCGCAAGAGACAGCATATGCTGGCCGCCCATCGATATGCCCCAGCCACCGATGCAACTGGGATCGACTTCAGGTTGCTTAGCAAGGAATGTAAGCGCTGCGCTGATGTCTGTACGAAACTCCCCCGGCGCGATATGGAAACGTGGTTCACCGCTACTTTCACCCCAGTAACGATAATCAAAGATCAATGTGATGAAACCGGCGGCTGCAAAACGCTCAGCGTACTGGGGCAGGTTGATCTCTTTGATGCCCGATAAGGCGTTGGCGGTCACTATCCCGGGCAATTTCCGGCCTGGTTTGAAGTCTGCGGGAAAATATAGCCATCCCCGAAGAGTTTCCCCCTCGCTGGGGAAAGTGACAGCGCGGCGGTTCAGCCCCTCTGAAACTTTTTCGGTTTTGATTTTCATAATGTTTGCCCGCTTTCGTTTAGTTTAATTACATCCATATCACTCATTTTGCATCCACTCTTACAGAATAGATTAGTGAGTACTTATTAATAAGTATCGTAGGAACTTTGCGCTATAATAACATTGAATTAACGTTAATGTCCACTGACCTCATGGGGTAAATCCATAGTGACAAAATAAAATAATATCTACCAAATTTCACACTGTATAGAAGTAGTTTAATTTATAACTGTGGTGAAATGTTTATTAATTTTACCCCAGCGGGTATCTGGACATTAACACTAATCAATATTAGAGCATTTGCCATGGATTATTTCAGTATTCGCACAGGCTTCTCTGCATCCTCCCCCTCATAATCCCGTCCAGTCTCTCCTCAGTGTACCCGAAGGGAAGCAGTATGCTCTCAGCAGCACGAAGAAGATATTCGCGGTATTTTTCTCTATCGTATTGCGTGTTCTCGTCAGCAAGCTCTGGTATTATCACCCTTTTCTGGTAGTTTCTTGATTTATGATCTGTTATTATGTAGCGTATGGCCTGCCCCGGCAGTGTCTCTATACCCTCCAACTTCAATTGTTTCAGAGATGCCATCTGATTATTGAACTGCCTGTATTCATCACAGCCTTTGGACACGTGCGTCTTGAATATCAGGTCAGAAAGGTCACATTCATTATCAAGCACTTTTCTTGTGTATTCCCGTAATACCCCGACAGCTTCAGGTATCTTCATGTAATATTCGAAAGCAGTTCTTGCTTCAGCAAGCTTTCCGAGCATGGCTTCCTGCAAGTTCCTGATGAGCCTGGGCGTATCGCTCCGCCTTGTCTCTATACCCCGCACTTTCAGTTTGCCGTTAGTCATTACCCCGTAATATCTATTAAGTGCACCCACTCCATTTGATTTGTTAGGCAGGAACACAATCCACCTGAATTCGCCCTTAAGTTCAAGTGGTATGCCAATTTCCCTGCTCACCGTTTCGCATAGCTTCTCAGGGTTGCGTCCCTTCACCCACAGGCTGTCCACGATACCATGCAGTATCTCGAAGCCCGTGCTGTCTGCAATTTCTATCGTGCGGAGTAGAATCTCCCGTCCGTAAGCTGTTATGGATTCATGGCATTCTATCCTGCCAAAGCGTGCCTTGTTGAATCCCATATATCCGAAACTCGTCACCAGCAGCCATTTGAGTATGTTCTGCTTCATCTCATATTCCTCTGCTCTCTCAGGTTCGGATGTGATTCGCCTCTTATATGTCATCCTTCTCTCAATAAGCGGTTTTAGAACCCTTGGAATAAGTCCGATATGCTGCTGGCAGATATTGTAATGAGTAAAAGGAACAAGTTTCTGCGAATCCGGACAGCAGGTGCACAGCACCGTTTCAGGCGAAATGTTGTGGTTCACCATTATATTGGGAAAAAGAGATGCAAAATCTACCTCAAAAGCGTTCTCATGAAGCCCCACCTTCGGCTCAATCACCAGTGCTCCCCTGTCGGCGATGAGAAGTTCCTCAGCCGTTTTCCAGTATTCAGCAAGATTGCGTTTCCACGGAACGAGTACCCCGTCACGCAGAGCCTGATTGACCTGAAGTGCTGTTACTGCGCTGCCAGGACTCAGGCGTGATAACTCCTGCAGCGGTATTCCTGTTATGCGCGCAAGGTCGATCAGACCGAGAAGTCCTCCTTCCCTGAAAAGAAAGATTGATTTATCAAGGTGTAAACGCCCTGCCAGCATGTATCCTCTGGATTTGTAGAGGATTCTGCCGTAACTGAAATATGACTTTCCCCCGCCTACAGGAAGGACATCCTTCTCCCTGCCAACATGGAGTTCAATATCATGCAGTGCTGCACGGTGATGCAGATACGGAAGTTCAAAACTGTCTCCTCGGTCTGTCAGTATCAGGTCAGGATTAGCATTGGCAACCTCTCGGTTAAGCTCGCTAATGATCTCTGCTTCATCCTTTTGCTCTATTACTATATCACCTAAGGTTATCCTGCCTATCGGATCATCCATTGTGACAATTCCTTTATCCCTCCCTGGCGTCACCGATAGTTCCATGCTTACGAGGTCAGGCACTTCATAGTCGATGGCATACTGGCTGTCATAGGGAAGCTTTGTCATAGGAAACAGACTGTGTTCAAGCAGATATTGCCTCACAGGGTCAAGGTCGATGTTATAGAGACCGCATCCCTTAGCCTCAAGCATTGAAGCAATCTCATAAACCGAATTCGGTTCAATTGTGACGGAAATTACTCGTTCAGGCTCGCTGCCCAGCCATGTCCTCTTTTCTTCGAAACACACATCCTTTACTCCAGGCAGGCTGTCTATCAGGGACAGAAGTTCGGTCTTGCCTGAAACGTACATCTTCGGATAATATACTTCACGCACAGGCTTGCATTCGGTACCGTCTTTAATCCATTTTGTTATCGTGCTGCTCTTCGGGTCGTACCTGATGTCCAGCAGGAACATGCATGCCCTCCCGCAATAAGTTAAGTTCTTTCTCCTGTTCCACGAGAATGGACAGGAAAACAGCGTCTATCGGGTCGAGAGTAGGTGCAACAGTACAGGATGAAGCGTGTTTCCTTGCTTTGTTCATCAGTCTGTCAAAGGCAGGCTTATCCTCTCCGTGCAGTGCCCTTCTGAAAATTGAAAGTTCAACTATTATCTCCTCAAGCAATACACGAAAGGAGGACACTGTTCTTCCCAAGCAAGTCACCTCCTGTTAATTCAGATTCCTCAAAATCAGCGAACCTCATCTGCCCTGGCGGGACAGGCATGTATTCAAAAACATACCCGTCATCTATTATTCTAATGAGTTTTTTTGAGGTCTGTTCTATGTGAATAACTCTGTCAGCCCTGGATGCAAGCAGTCTGTCCCCGTACCACGATCCTCCGGAACTTGTTATTGCCGTAATGATTCCTGAGGATTCGGTCAGCAGTTTCAGGTGTTCAACCAGCGGTTCAAACAATTTTATGCCGTCAGGGCCGAAAAAGAGGGTGGGCAGATAGGATATAGCCAGTACGGAAGGATTCCACTGCCCAACGGCATCCTGTAATCCATGTATCAGGGCATCCATCTGGTACTCGGTAAAAGCACGGGCAACATGGATTTTGGGGAGCACTTTTCTTGGCTCTTCACCGAAGGACTTTGCCGTCTTTGACAGGGCATAGGGATTAAAACTGTTCCTGCCGTCAACAAACATTGCATCCCTTCCAGAGGATATGACCGAAGAAACGCACAAGCGGAACAGAACGTCGGGCACGATGCTGGACGAACCCTCGACTACTGTTATGCATGACGGCTTGAAGCCCTGAAGGTCGGTGGAGGGCATAAGTGATTGATCAGTGGGAATAATACAGTTAAGCATAGCGTTCACATCCACATGATAATTACAGAGTTGACGGACAATCTTAAAAACTATTGGAAAGAGTGTTGTGAAAGTATTCAGACGTAAAAAAATCAGGACTGGGCGAAATGAGAACCATGAACGGGAAGAGCATCAGAACATACACGAATTGAAAGAAGAGGTCAATTCAGTGGAGTATATGAAACAGCTATCAAGATGCCGATAATCTCCTTTATACATCTGCGTTATCGTATTGCTCTCCATGCAAGTAACAGGATGCCTGGGATGTACTTCTCATATTCCTGCCCCCCAAATTCACTTAAAACCTAACCTTTATTCTAAAACAGCACGGATATATATAGAATATGAATAACGATAACAAGGCCTTGTTTATCTTCGGTTTCGTCTTTTATTTTATCGGGGACCTGGCAACGACCTATATCGCCCTGATTAATGGGATACCGGAAAAGGGATTTATCAGGGTAATGGGAAGCCCTGATCTTGCAGATATGGTTATCACGAAGGTGATCTTTTTCACAGCCCTGTATTTTCTGATCATGTTTTTGGAGAAGCGGGATAATTATCTTTGCGGCGCCGTCCTTGGTCTTGTTGTGGGGATGGGGATGACGGTTACATGGATGAATGCTCTGGTTATTATGGAGTATTTGGGGTGATGTAACCTATCACATGAAATAACGCTAACAAACCGCGATAAGTTTATAAATATCTATAATCATTGTAGTATTTGTGATTGAATCAGGGATATATCTTACAGAGAATAGAAAAAGCCTTTCCAGTACAGAATCCTATCTACTTTCGAAACTGTCAGAGGAAGGAAGGGAAATTTTTACTGTAAAAGATGCAGCTGATGTTCTAAAAAAATCTTACGTACACTCCCGAAAGATAATAAGCAATCTCAAAGCTAAAAAATGGATTGAAAAAATAGAAGCGGGAAAATATCTTATAATGCCGTTATCCGCAGGCGTTAAGCCAAAATATACGGAACATGAGTTCGTGATCGGTTCAAAGCTTATTGAACCTTATTATATTGCATACTGGAGCACATTAAATTACTATCACCTTACAGAGCAGATACCTTTTTCTGTTTTCATCGCAACCACAAAGAGAAAGAGCAACAGAAAAATACTGGATGTGAATTATCTTTTCGTAACTTTATCCAAAAAGAAGTTCTTTGGCTATACAACCGTGAACATTGCCGGAAAAAACATCTTGATATCAGATAAGGAAAAGACCATCGCAGACTGCCTTGATCATCCTGAGTATTGCGGCGATATAACTGAAGTTGCAAAGGCTCTGAAAGCTGAAGGTTTGTCTTTTGGAAAGATAGTTGATCATGCAAAGAAGATGGGAAATGCAACAATACTGAAAAGGCTTGGATATTTGTCAGAAATCCTGGATATAAAACTGGACGAAGAATTAAAGAAAACTATGCTGGAAAATATTTCAAAAGGGTATTCAGTTCTCGACCCGTCTATAAAATCAAGAAAGGGAAATTATAATGAAAAATGGAAGCTATTGATAAACAGAAAAATAGGTGAAGAGTTTTGATAACTGCAGATGAAGTAAAGAAAGCAGCAAGGAACAAAGGATTTCCAGCAGGAGTGGTAGAAAAGGATTATGCTTTGACCTGGTTGCTTTACGGAGTATATAATTCCGAGCTTAAAGATGTTCTTGCGTTCAAGGGAGGAACAGCATTGAGTATAGTGTATTTCCCGAAATTCTGGAGGCTGTCCGAGGATCTGGATTTTACACTTACGAAAGAAATCCGGCCAGAAGAAATAGAATCGATGCTGAAAAACGGTCTGAACTTGCTCAATGAAAAGACAGGAATGAATTTCTATATTGCCAGTTTTCATTCAAATCCAGATCATGCAATAGTATTAATACAATTCACGGGATCACTTGGCAAAAACGTTATCAGAATGGATATAAGCCTGAAAGAGATGCTGGTCACTAAACTTTTGAAAATGGAAATAAGTGATGGTTATTCTGACAGCATATGCTTTACCATTCTTGTTTATTCTCTGGATGAGATATTGCTGGAGAAGCTTCGTTCAATTATTCAACGGGGAAAGAGCAGGGATTATTTTGATGTATGGATGCTCCTGAATAAAAACAAGTTTGATAAAGACAAGATCAAGGATCTCTTCATGGAAAAATGCAAATTCAAGAAAATCAAACCAGACTATGAAATGTTTTTCGAGGAAACAAAGCTGAATGAGGCACGAGATTTCTGGGAAAAAGGCCTGGGAAGACTGATGAAGGAAGTTCCTGTGTTTGACACGATCATAGCTGATCTAAAGAAAGAGCTTGAGTTTCTGAAATGAGCCGAATATTGAAATCTTGCTATAAAGAGAAGCGGTAATCGCGATAAATCAGACGGTTTCTCTTTATCTGGAAGTGCCACCTGAACTCGCTCAAGAAATTGGCTCAAGAGATGATGCTATTTCTTTTCTAAAGGATATCCTCCAAAATGATGACTACTGGAATCATAGCGGCCTGGGTGATGCATGGGGGGCAGCTGGGCAAGGAGATGAAAGCGAGGTACTGCAAGAAGCTGAGATATGAGGAGCCTCAGGAGTCGTATGCTAGATCCCATCCTTCTTTTGTATAAGGGGTGGGTTAGAATGTCCTATCAAAATATCTTTAAAATCACCAGGCATAGACGCTCCCTCTTTTAACATATTTGCTCCGACTCATTGTTTGCATTATATCTTGTTTGTTAATTCCGTTGAATGGGACTAAAGAATAATTTCCATTTCTATTACTCATAACATTTCCTCCTGGCGAGAGCATAAAATACGAATCAATCATATCATTATTCCTTTCAAAGACTTGTTTTCCCTCACCAATAATGGCGTTATCTTGATTTAGAGATATAAAATAATCGAACTCTCTATCGGTAATGGAGAGATCACCGAAATAAGGATCATTTTGCCCTTTTATATGAAGAATCTGAAGTATTTTCCACCTTTCTGGTTTGAGATTCATTAAAAGAGATCGCATATCTTCAGCGTAATTTAGTCTCGTTACAGTAGTGTTAATTTTAAGCTTAAGTCCTGCCTCATGTATAATGTCCGATATCTCTAAAACATGTTTTATGTGATTGCCATTACCCCTACCTAGCGCGACCTCTACTCGTTCATAAGACGAATCCACAGAAAGGCCAATCCAGTCAACAAAAGATGATAATTTGTAGATTGATTTTCTATTTAAGAAATAGCCATTTGAAACAAGAGAAACTACAAAACCCAAATCTTTAGATATTTTAGTAATCTCAAAGAGTAATGGATGCATTAAAGGCTCTCCACCAACAAAATTTATTTTCTCGATTCCGATATCCTTCAACTTTACCAAAATTTCTTCGGCACATTTCAAATCCATTATCTCAGAATCTAAGTTTTTTATAAAACAAAATTTACAAGCATAGTTACATCTTGTCGTAAGATGCCAATTGGCAGATTTTATGCATTCTTTATTCATTTTTTGCTTCCCCCTTCTTAAGATCCTCTATTTCAACTCTATAATCTCTTTTAATAATTTGTTCCGGGAAAATATCCTCCAATAAAGAAAAATTTAATTCAACAAGATCATATAATATAATTGTTTTATTATAATATTTTGATGAATTTGTATATACTTCATATTTGTGTTTTGCAGAGTCAGATAATTTTGTGAGTTTAGATATATATTCGTACAAATTGTTATTAAGTATAACAAAATTTAATTCATGTAACAACTTTTTTTGAAGCTCTTCTTGTATTGGATTTTGTAAATTAATATTGTTTAATATATTTTTCATTACATTTGAAAATTTATTAAAAATATAGTGCGATATTTTATCGTTTTTATCAACCAGTTTTTTAATAAAAGATTCATAGTTACCTATATAATTACAATTCAAAAAGTACGCATTGCATGTTGGATTAAATTCAATCCATGATTTTACCCAATAATAATTTTCATCAGGTACTAAAAATAAGTCCTCACCAATATAATCCTCTCCTGTTCTAAAGCCTCCATCAAAATAAACATTATAATTGCCTTGTGGAATTAAAAGTAGAAAATTCTTATTTTTAATCGTGGAATTCGGATTTGGCCTTAGTAAAGCATAATTGTCTTCTCTACCTCCAGGAACAGAACGTGTGAGCGCAATATCACTTATTGCAGTGAAAAGAATTTTAAATATATGGTATTCAAGAAGTCCTATTCCCTCTCGTGAATAACAGACACAATAGCATGAATCCGATCCAGAAGGTTTCCATTCACCATGCAGAAATTCAACCAGAGCGTTTGGGGATGCCTTAATTAGAGCAAGTATGGGTAGAATCGAATTCTCATATTGTCTATTTTTATAATACTCTTCAATGCCACTTCGGTATGATTTCAAAAGAGGGTAACGGTCAAAAATATCTATATTCTTTTCTATCAAGGCATTTAATTGCTCGGTTCTCGGCATTTCATCGGCAAATACAGGCATACGAAGACAAAAAGAGGGAGGAGACCAATACATTCCATCTTTTATTGTTCCATGTTGAACCATTTTCTGGATATATTCTTTAAAAGAGATTTTTTCTGAATCAACATTTTCTTTAAAATATTTATCAAATAAATTTTGAGCTTCTATAGGTTCCCAAAGCCATAAATCAAGAATCCTTCCAATTACAACATTTCTTTCGGCAAGAACTTTTTTAACTAAAGATTCGTTAATGTTTTCCTGGAAATAACTTCGAGCAAATATCCAGATTCTATCTTTTGATGTTGCAGTATCTACTATTAGCTTTACAATCTTACTAAAGGCATGAAAATCAGATCTGAGATAATAATGCTCAGTTTTATTTTTTTGTCTAGGAGGTAACAAATTTTCGTGATCCAGTATCCCTCTGTCCTCTAACTTTTTACAGATATTTGCAGCCCAAACACGAGAAATTTCCTTTCTCAAATCCTTTTCAATCTTGGCTGGATATGCCATGAAATGTTTTTTATCATCTTTACATAATTTGATTATAGGGTTAGAGCCACCTCTCTTCGACCCACTTTCATTATCTATAAAATACAAAAGAACTTCAAACTCCTTTTTTGTTAAACGTTCTGTATCCATTTTTTATCACCTTAATGACACTGATTAACAGGTATTTACTGGTATATAATAGTTTACGACTGCGTCATGAAAACTCCATTTACTTAACTGGTGAATCCAATCAGTTCTGAGTTTACACTTTAAAAATAGTTATCATGTATGGTGAGAATTTATTAAATGGAGGTGACACATTGGCAAAAAAAGGTTCGATGACATCGGAAGCTTCATCAAGGATTCAGTCAAATGCTGATAAAACTGTACCAATCAAGGTTTTAAAAGCCGGGCAATGTCAGCTGCATCAAAAAATCAAAAGTGAGAGAGTAGAAGTGAGAGAATAGTATTACTATTCTACTCTTTTTTTTCATTTTGGTGAGAGGAGGAGGTTTTCTTTAATTTCAAAGCATGAAAAAGCCTGAAAAAACTCGAGTTTTGTTTATGGGTGCATAGTTCAGCATACGAGTATGAACTCAGGTTAGTTCCTTGAAAGTATTTTTAGATTTTCTCCCGCCTGTTCCTTGCTGTTTCTCAGGAGAAGGTGAGCGAGAGTATCCGGAAAGGTCGATGTTTTTCATTTCGACCATGTAAGCGATCTTTGCATTTGTCGTAGTCTTGTCTGTGTCCGTACCTGTGACGATCAGCTGGGGGGCTTGGTGTAGATTTCGTGTGCGATGGCGCTGAAAAGAAGATCAACTATGGGACTGGATTTGAACCGGCAATAAACGCATGGTTCATAGCTTGCGCTGGTGATTACCTGCTATCTCAGCCGCCTTTTGATACCATAAATTCCAACGTGATAAACGAATTCCGCTCGCGGTGTAAACGCCATGGGTTTGGCATTCTCCCCGGCATCGCCGACGCAATGGTCGTCTGGATACGCAACTATGCCTACACCGACCCATATCCTTCTGAGGACAAGGCAAGGTCGGCAAAAAGAAACGGAGGGCATAGAATTAGAATGTTAAGCGAAGTTTTTCTAAATATTTAAGAAAATCTTGTATATCAAGAATATCTCTTTTATTAAGAAATTCTTATCTTTTAAGAAAGTCTTAAATATTAAGAAAATAAATATTATTCAATTATGCAAGGTGAGAAATGGATTGTTCGACCGCAGGAACGAAAGCAAATTTCTTTGGTAAAAATTCCATCTGAAATTGCTTCTAAACTTAATATTAAAGATGGAGAGCCAATTAGCGTCAAAATTTTCATAGGCGGCACTGACATATATAAAGGGCCTCTAACAGTTACAAGCGGGCAAGAACTTTACATTCCCAAAAATGTCAGAAATTTATTGAAAAATGAAAAAGAATTTATATTAACTATTATCAGGTGAGTAACTAAATGAAAGACGGAAAACTCGTAGCGGTGGATTTATTTTCAGGAGCTGGAGGACTAAGCGAGGGGTTAAAAAATGCAGGATTCGATGTAACCTTGGCAGTTGATTCTGATTATTATTCCTGCTTAGTATATGGTGAAAATCACCGCATTCCGCCGCTGTGTAAAGATATAAAAGAAATAACGCGATTTGAAACTCTTTTGAAAGCTGTAGATTTAAAGAAGCGTGAAGTTGATTTGATCGCTGGCGGGCCGCCATGCCAAGGCTTTTCTGTTGCTAATAAAATAACGCGAAATGAAAATAATGAAACAAATAAACTGGTCAAGGAATTCATTAGAATTATTAAGGAAATCCATCCACCTGCATTCATTATGGAGAATGTAGCAGGTTTGATGTCGATATCGGAAGGTGATTTTATCAATGATGTAATTTCTGATTTTGAGAGTGCGGGTTACACTATAACTAATGGAAAATTGAATGCCGCTGACTACGGTGTACCGCAAATGAGGAATAGAATATTCATTGTGGGGATGCAGCATAGCAAATATGTTTTTCCGAAGCCATCCCACGGCCCTAAAGGTAAAAAGCCTTATGTTTCTGTGGGGAATGCACTTTTGGGTGATTTGCCTGAATTGAATGGCTCAACTGGCGAAAGAATTCTTCCATATACAGCAAATCCTCAAAACAAATTTCAAAGGCATCTTAGATTAAGCTCTACTCGCATTTATGATCATATCATCACAAAAAATAATGAAACTGTAAAGAGGCGCATTTCTGCAATTCCTCAGGGTGCAAGTTTATGCGATTTAATTGAAAGGGGGGAATTAGCTGAGGATTTAATAATTAAAGTAGATCATAAAAGCGTTTATCGGCGGTTGAGTTCTGATATGCCTTCTGTAACTATTGGAAATTTTAGAAAAGCCATGCTGATTCATCCCATTGAAAATAGACTTTTATCATTGAGAGAGGCTGCCCGCCTCCAGTCGTTTCAGGATAAATACCGATTCAGTCGCGGCATAAGCCATATGCAGCAGTTAATTGGCAATTCAGTGCCGCCTCTATTAAGCAAAGTTGTAGCAGTTTCTCTTAAAAATAAAATGCTAAAAGGATAATGTACATTATCGTTGATAAATATAAGGATCATCTGAAAAAGAAAAAGAATTTATACAAATAACTTGAATGTTTCACGGTATGAGAACCAATAAACCTATAGTTCAAAACATTTTTCTTACATTGAAGTGGTTGGAGAGACGCTAAAATGATCTTTTATAAGCTATTGACATTATGACATTTAAATATATAAGTACCAGACTATCTCACCTCTATAAATCAAATATGAAAAAAAATTTCAAATTCTTGATCTTGGGGAATTGATTAATGAAATCAGCTACTGGTATTACTCCAATTGAAAGGGCATTTTACGAGATAGTAAAAACCGATAAAGAACTTCAAGAATATTTTTTTACATACTATTCACAAAAACTAATTCTGCAGAATCATTTCTATCCACATGTGGGAGAAAAACTTCTTGGATTTTCAGATCATGGTCCAAATCATATTAATCGAATATTACTCCTTTATTCAAAATTATTAAAAAATAACATTTTAGGTCTATCTGATTCCCAAGATGTTGTGTGTAGTATAGAATTAAATTATTACGAAATCTACCTGCTTTTATGCGCAACAGTGTGGCACGATGTTGGCAATCTTCTTGGAAGAGATAAGCACAATATGAAGATTATTGATGTTTCTAATAGACTTGAAAACAATTTTTTTGTTAATAAGGATGTAAAAAAATATGCAATGCAAATAGCCAAAGCACATACAGGGAAAGATGCTATCAGAAAGGAGATATTAATTGAAGATATAGATTATAAAAATCAAGAAATCAATTTGCGTTTTTTGGGTGGTATTTTGAGACTTGCTGATGAATTAGACGAGGGGGATGTGCGTGTAGATAATATGTATTATGAACCCATGAAAGATCAAATAGCAGATGAAAATAAGATTTTCTGGGAGGTCTGTAATTGCATTAAACGTATAACTCCTAAACCGGATGAAAGCTTGATCGAAATTCATGCTATTATTAATCAAAAAGAAGAATTATATAAAATATTTAATAAATTATATACAGATAAGAATACTCTGAAAACGGTTGCTCTAATAGATGAATTGGTATTAAGGATAGATAAAATGAATCATGAAAGAGGGTATTATATGGAGTTTGTTAGAAAACATGCAGATTACAGAGAAATTGTATTTGAACTTATTATTGAAAGTCCGGCACCTGAGAAATTTATGTTCAAATTTGACCAAAATCAAGGTTATGCTGAATTTTGGAAAATGAATCCACAATTAAATCCAGAAAATAAAATAAATGATTATCATCTCCAAAAAGGAGGAGAAAATGATATTTGAAAATCCATTTGCTTTTTATACTGCTGAAGAAATAACTCCTAAAATATTTAAAGAAATTTTTGTGAAAGAGTATACTTGGATTAATGCTTTGGAAACGCAAAGAGACTTCTTTATTTATGGGGTGAGGGGATCAGGGAAAAGCATGCTTCTTAATTATTTAGAATTTTCACATCAGCTCTGGTACTTTAATAATAACATAAATGAACTATTTAAAAGAGATGGAAAGCAAAAATATTTGGGTATAATGGTTCATGCAGCAGATCAAGACTTAAATACACTTCGATACGAGCTACTTCTTGAAAATGAATTGTGCAAAAAAAGCTTTATTATGGAGCTTTGTATGAGTGACTTTCTTATGGCCATTATTTACAAAATTTTAATCACATTAATAGAAACGAAGGAAATGGCTGATTATATAAACGAGCTAGATGAAAATGAAGTTAAAGATTTTTGCAGAAAAGAGTTTAAATCATGGGATAAGCGCCATATTCATTCATTGAATTTTGATAAACCTCTTAAAAACACTGAACATCTCAGAGAACTTACTGATGTATTTAGTAATGAGCGAGCAGCAATTCAATATTATGCAAATGATAAATACCAAATAAAAGACGTTGAATTTGAAGGGAACTATGCTTCGCCAGAATATATACATAGTTTTATTCTTAGAATTAAAAGACTTCTCTCAATTGATGATTTTTCTTTTTATATCTTAATGGATAACGCTGATGAAATAAAGGGAACAATGCAAAAATGTGTAGATATTATGATTGGTAAAAGACAACATAAAGACATTTGTTTTAAAATTGCCATCCGAAAAGGTTTTTACTGGGATATGGCTGACATTCAATCTCCTCATGATTACTCAGAAATATTCATCGATGAGCTCTATTCCTATTCGCATTCAGTTTATCATAATAGAATAATAGAAATAGCAAAGAGACGGCTGGAAATGATAGGTATGAATGTCACTTTAGAGGAGTTATTTCCAGAGAATCCTTCAGAGATTGTATTACTACAAAAAATTAAAAACGAATTGATAAAAAAATATGAAAAAGAATTTGAAAAGAATTTTAATGATGAAAATGATGATATGCAATCCAAAAAATCGGAATACATAAACAACCGTGTAAGCAAGTATGCTCAAGCAGAACTTTTTAGAAGATTGAAAAAGACTCCTAAAAGTTATGCTGGATTTTCAAATATAATTCATTTATCTTCTGGCATAATAAGGCAGTTTTTAGAAATATGTCGATTGATGTTTGACGAAGAATTTAATAGAACAGGAACTGAAGTCACAAAAATTAGCCTTAAATCTCAAAATGCAGTAATAAAGAAATCTGCAGATGATTTTATGGATAAACTTGAGAAGAAATATAAAGGTTTAGAGAAACAAGAAACTTTCACAGAAGCAAAACAGAACAAAGATCTATATACACTTATTGAGGCTTTAGGCAAACATTATAGACAACGGTTAATGGATGTAAATTTTAAAGAGCCTAGAGTATTTACTTTTACATTAAAAGACTCTAATAAAAATATGGAAATCGAGAAAATACTAGAAATTGGTGTGAATGATAATTATTTCCAAAGTTATTGGTATAGTTCAAAGATGGGACTTGGAAAATATAAAGGTTATGCATTTAATAGGAGACTTTGCCCTCGATACAATATTGATCATACATCTTTTAGGGGCCGAATTGAACTAACTTCCGAACAAATAAAGAATGCAATAGATACAGGAATAATTGATAAATCTGCATTAATTGATGAAGATAATCGAACTTTAGATAGTTTTAGTTGAGGGAGAAATGGAGAAAATTACAAAAAATAGATGGAACGATGATGGATATAATATTAATACAATAGAAGAAGGAATTCCAGATAATCTATTTATTTCGCGCATAAGTTATGAGCCCAGGACAACGGGGGTATTAAGAAAATTTAACAAAGATTATAAATCAAATATTGGGCTATTCATCACAAACGAAAAATTTGAGAAATTTTCTAAAGTTGAAGAGAATAGAACTGAAATAATTAATATTTTAAAATGTTATTCTTTCTGTAATCAATATAAGATTCTGTCGGCATCTATTGACAATCCTATAACCATAATTATTGAGATAGATAAAATTATTAAAAATAATTTCAAGGATAATCAAAGAATAAATATCACATTTGATATTACAACATTTCCAAGAGGTGAGTTGCTGACCATTCTTTATTATCTTCGACATCTTTCAGTAATTGACACAATTCGTATATTATATATATCTCCAAATGAATATGGAGACTGGCTAACAAATGGATATAGATATTCAATGATTCCTCCATTTTTTGAAGGTCCGCCCTCTTTTGAGAAAAAAAGAGCTCTTTTCATAATTACAGGCTTTGAATATGAGAGAGCCATCTCATTAATTGATGATTTACAACCTTCTTTTCTTATCCTTGGCAAACCGAGTTCTGAATATCCTGAGGAATTCGATTATGTCGGCGAGGAATTAATCCAAAAATTGAAGTCTACAAGAAAAATTTCCATGGAACCTTACGAAATTAATGTTTTTGATCCCTTCCAATGCAAGGAAACTTTCCAGAATATCATTCTAGAATATTCACAACACTACGATTTCTTTGTAGCACCCATGTGTCCTAAATTAGGACTTTTAGGTATATATTTAGCTTATGAGGAGAAACAAAACTTTAGAATTATATATCCTGTGCCTTTGATATATAATGTAGGTGATTATAGCACTGGTTGCAGAAATGTTTATGAAATAACCTTAAAATATAATGATAAAACAAAAAACCTTTAGTATATACTAGCAATATTTTAATATACTACATATAATTGTAACATATCTAAATGTATTTGACATTTCTCACCAAAAGGTTGAAAGCGTTATGAATATAGATATGAAGACAAAGGAAACATTTGTAAAAAATTTATTAAACTGGTATTCTAAGAATAAAAGAGATTTTTCCTGGCGAAATAAAACAAATCCATTTCACATACTTGTTGCAGAGATCATGCTTCAAAAAACAGATGCTAAAAAAGTGAGTGAGGTATACGACAAATTTATAGAAAGGCATCCTACGCCGCAAGATCTTGCTTCTGCAGAATTATCTGAATTAAAAAAAGAATTAGCTATTTTAGGAATTCATAAAAGAGCGGAAAGGATGAAAAAGTTAGCTGAAAAAATTATCTTAGAATATGGCGGTGAAGTTCCATCTGAAAAAGAAGAACTCCTCAAACTCCCAGGGGTGGGCGAGTACATTTCTAATGCAGTTCTATGCTTCGCATTTGGTGAAAATGTTCCTATAGTGGATACAAATGTTATACGTTTGATCGAAAGAGTCTTTGGCGTTAAATCATCTAAATCCCGTCCTCGAACCGATAGAAAAATCTGGGAGTTTGCTGCTGAATTAGTTCCCAAAGGGAAGTGCAGAGAATACAATCAAGCGCTTTTAGATTTTGCAGCGTCCGTTTGCACATCCAAAAATCCACTATCAGGTATTTGTCCAGAAAAGATGATATGTTGTTTTGCCAAGGAAAAGTCTGCTTAAGCTGTATCGTGTTTTAGATCATTAAGTGCCACTTGTTTTGAATTATCCCACAATTTATTTACGAGTTCTGATATTGGTTTGACCTTTTTCCCTCTAATAACAACACCAATCTCAAAGTTAGATTTTAGCCCAGTCTCCGTTACATTAGCGCTCCCTATATAGCAAGCAGATTCATCAGATAGAACTAATTTAGAATGAAGTGCATATAGTTGCCTCCGTGTAGTTCCACTGCGCTTAAAAAAATCTCGGATCTCAAGTTTATCGATGATTTTTTCCTCCTCGAATTTCGAGATTATTAGCCTTAAAGAATTCAATAAACTCCAATTTTTTTCGTCTTCAAATATTTCCCTCGTTACAATTTTGATCGATGCTCCTCTTGATGCTGCACTTGTCAAAGCTGGAAGAATGGATGCTGTACCAAATACATCAAAAAAAGGATTTATAATCCACAGCGTATTTTCTGCCGAAATTATCAACCTTTTTATAGTAGGATCAATTGGTTCAATCTGCTGGATTTTCTCACCAAAAATAATAGCTGGAGGAATCGTAGCCACAATCTCTATTAAATCTTCTTTTCTAGGGGCAAAATATTCTTCGGCTTCAGAAAGTACTTTAGCTCCTAATTTCTGCTCTTCAAAATATGTCTCAAGAGATTTTGCATCAAACGTAAATACATAGTCCTCTATCACCGATGCTACTTCTTCAGGAATTAAAACTTTTTCATTCTTTAGAAGATACAGAAACGATATATGCAGCTTTTTATCCAAAAGTCCTTCTGCATTTTTTATTATTTCTCGTCCGCTGACAGCGGCATTTTTCCTTGCCAAGCTGCGCATCTTTTCTTGCAGTGCCTCAATGTTAGCAGCGTTTTTCATGTATACAGAGAGTTCGTACAACTTCTATTCACCTAACATATCGAAGAAATTTTTTTCCCAAAAGCCTATGAATTTTTGGTCGCTTTTTTCTTTTTTACCTATTAGCACGTCTCTTCCTAAATCCCTATTAAAATGCACGCAAGATATTTCGCTGGTCTGCAAGCATGCATGGCACGATGCATCGCCGTCGATGCACACAGGATCATACAGGCACTTTTCAATTTCCCTTTGAGTTATATCTATCCAGGGAATTATGCTGTTCTCAAAAAGAGTATGCATGCCTCCGAGCTGGAAATCATGGATATTATTACTGTAAATGATAACTGCTGGAACATTAGGGAACAGTATTTCTCCCAGAGAGTCTTTATCTAATCCGACTTGTCCGGATGCCCTAATTAATAGAGCATGGGATATTGTATGAATCAATTTATAAACATACTTAGTTATTGGATCTACATCTGGTATTTCGTCATAAATAGGAATAATTTTTGTATTTACATGCTTAAGCATCCATGCTTTCTGTCCTTCAATATCATTTTTAGCGGGGATTTCTGAAACGATCCTGTTTACTTGCAGCCATTTTAATATCTTATAGCGGTTAAATTCAAGAACAATTCCCTCAGTTTCAGTTGCGTTCGCATAAATAGGAGTTTTCCCTCTATGGTTAGAATCTTCACTAAAAGAGCGGAGTGTGCACACGGTTCTATCGAGCTTTCCCCGTGTGTAGCCGTAAACCGCAGAAACTATCGGAAGATCACTTACTACGAAGGCTTTTTCAACTCCAATTTTTTTCAATCTTTCAGGAAAGAGTTTAATTGTTGAATAATTAGGATTTCCTTCAGACTGCGCTTTTTTAATAACATCATCGAGAGATCGAATATTAGGAAGTTCTGTGGTCTCATTATATTCATGGATACTCATCGAAATATCTTTCAAATCATCATCTGACAGTTGAATAATTTGATCAATATTGGAAACAATTTTTTTTCTCTCATCATATAAATCCGGCTTTTGAACATTTTTAATTACAATTGATAGAAATTCTTTTGGAAGACCATCTATCAGCAATTTTTTCTCAAGAGATTCCATTTCATCCATCTGCGAATCATTTTTTAATGCATCTAAAAGTTTGTTGAAATCATGACCTCCAAGCTGATTCATATATTTTGCCAAAACAAGCTTGTGAGAAAGTGGATTGCTGAAGATTTTCTCGTCACTGATACCAGAAACATTAATGAAGGTAAAAGAATGGGGATAAAAAACTTGACTTTTCCTAAATGGCGCAGTTTCCATATCCTCATTGCAGTCAAAGCATCTAGCACTTACAGATCCCAAGTCTCTTCCGCATATATGGCATCTCCACTGCCAATTTCTTGGAGAATCGCTATTATTCTTATTTAGATGAATGTTGCCGTTTCCATGAACCTCGCACTTTCTAACATATAGACTTTCTATTTTTCCACATTCATGATAGTTTATTAAATCTAACTGCTCAAGATTGCCGCCGCACTTACATTTGTAGTTATCCTTCTTTGTTTCTCTTTTAAAATGGTCTATATCTGAATATTTTAAAACTTTTTTGCATGTTTTGCAGGTAAAGGTAAGGGGAAAAAGTTCAACTTCAATAGAAATGGGTTCCAAAAATACGTATTCATTAAGGAGTCCAGCCTTAGGATAATTTCTCTTTTTCGGAAATCTTTCAAGAGAATTTTGTATTTTAGTAACTAATCTTGGCCGATTAATTCTCTCGATCGGTTTTGTCTGCCATTTAACGACCTTAGCTATTGTTTGAGTGTCCGAATGATCAACAACGCATTCAGGAAGATAGCGGAATAAAACTTGACTTTTTCCTCGCCTCAATCAATCCACTCCTTTTGTTCTTCTTGAACTTACACTGTCCATCGGATCGTAACTTGATTTAGTAGGAGATATTTCTATCGGGATATCTGTATCTCGCAGGCTTGTCATAGGCTTATCAGATAACAGCATTGGAATGAATATATCAGAATCGCTGAAAAGTATTTCATTTATATATTTTTTAATGTCTTGTTCAATAACCGATTTAAAATAAAGCCCTTTTTCATCCTTTTCAACATTGTAGCTTTGAAGGACAAAGTCCATTATTTGTTCATCCGTAATGACTTTATCATTATATGCCCTGGAAAAACCTTTGCTCATATAGGTTTTCTTATATCCTTTTTTCTGCAGTTTTAGATCAAAATAATTCAAAATTGCTGCAGAAAAAATTCCGGGAAGGGTGCGGTGAATTGTGAATTTTGCCCACCTATTTATTGGAACAGGTTCTACCAACATATCTTTGAATTCATGAAATTTTACGAAATATTTGTAATAGCTTTGATCTCTCTCCCGTGTGTGATTAAAAACGATAAAAATTAATCCAGGATATTTTCTACCTACCCGGCTGTATGCTTGAATATATTCAGCAGTATTGCGGGGCATTCCTCTGAAAATCATAAAATTCATTTTGTCAATATCAACGCCGTGGGAAATCATACTGGTAGCCGTAATTAAATCAATTTTCCCTTCAGAGTCTGGATTTTCAACAGAAGCAAGTACTTCTTTAATATCGCTGAAATTAACATCTCCGGTAAGAGTTGCATAATTAATTTCTTTATACATATCTTTTTTTAAGCGAGGATTTACCATTGTTTTTATAGATTGATTTACAGCATCGCCTTCCAATTTTACCAAATTGTATGAGAGAGAGAGTTCATAATCCTTAATAGTGTCCACAACATCTTTAATGTCTTTAAATCCTATTTTTGCATCTAGAAGTTTTTGAGGATCTTTCTTATAGTCTTGAATGATCTCAGAATAGAAGCGGATTATATCTAAAATAGTAAAAATTATAGTTTTGTTATGCGGCATCAGGCCAACAATCAATCTACTGAGTTCATTTTTATCTTCATAAGCGTAAAAAGATTCCATTAACTTCGGACCAGCAGAGGGAAATTGAATTCCCTCCCTTTGGTAAAGTTCTTTTAATTGAAGCCAATACTTTGAAATTGTTGCGGTTGAAGTTATTATCTTTATTTTTTTCTCTCCTATTGTCTTGCTGTAATGGTTCAAAAAAGATTCATAATGGGAATCATAAGAACCCAAGGATTCTTTTATGAGATGCATCTCATCTTGAATGAATATAGTCGGAAGAGGATCTGATAATTGAACTTTTTCATATTTCTCTCTTTTACATAGATTTGGATCTTCAAAGCCGTACTTTTTCTTCTTATAATAGCACTCCTCATCGCTCATATACCCATGATCTGGGCATCGAAGGGTGACTTGTCCAAAGATATTCCGATAAAATCTCATCCAGCCAATTGATGCCATTTTATCAAGAGTTGAAACAATAAAAGTTGGAAGATATCTGAATATTTCTTCATCAGAAATATATATTGGCAGCTCTTCTTTGCAGTTAGGATTTTTACATACATGTAGTATGCGCAACCGCTTTAAATCGCCTTCGACCTCAACAGAGTTCTGATGGCAGAAAGGACATTTTTGAATGATTTTGAAAAGCTCTTTTTCTTGCCCCCCTTCTATAATGGGTGTGATTTTGTCTAATTTGTCGCCATATGGGGTTTTACCTACGTAGATTTTGTTAGGTGTGTTTCCTTCTCCCACAAAATATCCTGTGCTAAACTGCTCAAACTCTGGCCTGCCGATAATAGGATGCGAACGCCTTAGTTTTTCAGCCTGTGCAAAAATATCTGCAATTCTTTGAAGCTGCTGAAGAGACAGAAGACGCAGAGGAAAACGAGTTACAGCAGAAACTCCTGCTTTTTTCCCCATCAATCTGTCATAAAATATAGTAAATACAACTGTTCCTAAGTAAGCTTCGGTTTTGCCCCCGCCAGTAGGAAAATAAACAACATCAACGAAATCTCTATAATTTTTAATGGATTTATCATGAACTGAAGCGATATCAGGTATTTCCATTACAATAAAAACAATTTGAAAAAGATGCCACGTATCAAAGCTCTTTGACGAATTAAGAAAAGATTTATTCATCAATATAAAAGCTTCTAAGGCATTATTTTTTTCCTCTAGTACCTTTATTCCAGTTGAATGTCTTTCAACTTCTCTTCGAAAATTATCTAAATCATCTTTGAATGTTCTTTTTCCTTTCTCAGTCAGACTATTGGAGGATTTTCTATTTTCAAAGTCCTTCTCTAAGTCTTTTAGCGCATTTTCCATTATGCTTTGAAGATTCTTTAGAACTAGAATAGGATTTTCAGCAAGCTCTTTAAAAGTTATCTTGATTGAACTATTAGATTTGTATTTTTTTTGTTCAAACACGGGAAGATGTTCGGTATGAATCTCATTCTCACTATTCTTCTTAATAGAGCAGTTTATACCGCTGGCAAATATATTACCGTCATATTTATAATCATCTTTCAAATAGTCAAGTACGAAAGGCTCAAAATTGGCATCAATTAGTTTGAGTCCGATTTTCGTTTCAAAAATCGAATTATCTACGCCCTCTTCCTCTCTTTCCTCCTGAAGATTATTTATCATTGAGAGTGAAAGCTTTACGTTTTCATCATTAAAATTGGATATGTTATATTTTAATTTGACATCCCATTTAGGGCGAGCGGATTTTTCCCCCCATCCTTTTAGGAAATCTGAAAAAGCAGCTTCGTCTTTAAGTGCTTCTTCGGGAACGTTCAATTCTTGACTTCTTTCTTTTCTCGTTTTTCCTTTGTGTTTTCGTGAGAAAAATTTATTTTCATCGTTATCAAAGATTTGCAGAGCCGAGCTTATAATCTCCTTGATTTCATCAAACTCTCCTTCGCCGTCAAATTCGCCCTTGAGAAGTTCATTGAGATTTTTCTCTATTATGATTTCTTTAAATGAAATTTTCTTATACGCTGAACGCAAGCGATATCCAGATGATTTTCCTTCATCATTTTCACCCTCAAACTTGTCATCTTCTTCACTAAGCGCTGATATATATTCTCCGCTTTTTTCTTTCTCATAAATCTGCTTTTGTTCATTCAAAGTCGGAAAAACTCTATAATAAAAAGCACCTTTTGGCGTTATGCGAATTTTGGCAGCTGGCAAATCGGATTTTCTGATAAGAACCTCTATGCCTATAACAAATGGGGATGTTTTTGTTATTACTCTTGAGAGCTTATCTAAGTCCTTTTGTGTAGAGAGATTCCCAACAAAAATCTTTCTGCACGGTTTTTCATCATATATTCTATCGAAACACGTACCTATAGCTCTGTCAGAGATTTCTCTAAATATGAGTTTTATAAACTGTTCTTTTACTTTATTTGAAGCTCCATTCATTTTTCAATCCCCTCAGCAATTAAGTTTCTATCTAAAAGACTTATGTTGACTTTTTCTGGGCCTTCCACAGCTTTTACTCTCTCAATTGTAATAATGTTTGCGAAATCCTCAAGATACAAATCAAGGTCGCTATCGATTAAAGTGTCGTCTTCGCCTCCCTGCTCAAGAGCTACGCCAGCTTTAGGTATTAATCTTCCAAGCTTTCTGGAAAGACTGTGGTGTATACCGCGAAGCCTCTGTACTGCGGCGTAAATCTTATCGACATTTTCTATTAAAAAAGGCTGCTTATATATTTCTCCGATTAGTTTTATATTGTTTTTATCTCTAGGTCCAATTACCCTTCCATTTACCCAATGAGATACTGCCAAAGAGGTTGAAGGTGATTTTGCACCCAATAATTTGAGTTTGTCTAAAATCACAGCAGGATAATCCCCTGTTTCCTTCACTCCTCTTTGGAGATAATGAATCCATGATTTTTGGTATGCTATGACTTCAATCATTTTAGGATGAGATTCCACTTTATTAATAACGGCTTCAGTAAGTGGTTTGCTAGTGCTATTGTTTATCAAGATCAAAAGATCGTTTGGCTGAAGCAACTTAGCTTTTTTATAAGCAACTTCCTCTTTATAGTCAATATAAACCTGAACTGTTTTTTCAGTGTGCACATACATTATTCTATTGTTACCTAATCTCAACTTTACCGCTTCAACTTCGCTTTCGGTTATGCTAAGGCCTTCAAATCTACTTTCTGAGAGAATCTCAGCTTCTACGGTATAATCAGAATCAATAGAAAAATCCTGTTGAAGGAAGGTCTCAAGTAGCGGCTCAAGCTCAACTCCTATTATTTCAGCATCTATGGGATTTGTAAATACTATTTTATCTCTCGGCGGTTTAGAGCTCTTAGTGGATTTTTTGACTAGATTATTGATTTCTTCTAAGCCCCCTTTCACCATTTTAGCTATAGACCTTGTTCTCTTCTCGAAAGAAAAATAATCCGGCAAACCTTCATTTTCTTTTAGCATATATTTCAGGGGTGAAACCTCTGATGCATAAGTTAAAAAACCTAATGTTTCAGCGGAAGATATAGAAATTAGCCATTTTTGATAATATCTTGGGCAACCGTATAAAATACATATATCTATTGGTGAAATATCATTTAATTCTTTAATTGAAATTAAAATGATTTCTTTATTTTCAAGAAGTTCTTTATTAAGATGTCGCTCATTTATCAAAAATCTTTTCAAAGCTTCTGAATCAGGTGTGTTTTTTGAAACGATAGCGAGCTTTTTCCCTTTATTAATTGCCTCATTGATTATTCGAGGAATAAGTGATGTTTTTCCTGAATTAGTTTTAATCATATAATCATAAAGTCTTCTTATCTGATCAATAGAAGTTTGATAGAAACTTGAATAAGTGGAATCCCATTGAGATAACATGCTTAAATTTTGCTTTAGCTTTTCTATTTTTTGGGATATGGGAAAAAAGCCCCATGATACTGCATATTCTTTTTCGACATAAGACAGCGGAGCGGTAAGTTCTTCAAATGAATAAATTACATGAAGAAGTCTCTTGGAAGCTGAAATCGCAAATGGATTATTTTCTTTTTTAGCTTTTTGATAAAGTATTTTATAATTTTCCCTTGCTTCCATCAGGAGTTTATTTATTTCAGCCTCTTCAATGGAAATGATTACTTTTGTAATTCCATTTGCTCTATTTCTTATCTGGTTAATTGTGTTCCAGAAGGGAGTTTCAGCCTTCTCCATATTCTTATGAATCTTCATATCTTTCTGATAGTCTTCAAGAAGTGCGGTGCTGTTCCACCCCCAATAAGAAATCCCAGCTTTTATCAATTGCACTGCATATTCACATGGAGGATCTTTAGAAATAAAAAATATGCAAGGAATTGAGTTTCTTTTTGACCATGCTTTCAGATTTTGGAGATGCTCCATAGGAATTGTATCATTTATTTCGACAATGACCGCATAGATTTCTTTAGCAATCTCTTCCTCTGGAAGTGTTTGCGAATTTGCTGACAACAAGAGATTCGGATCAATAAAATCTCCAGCTTTTTTTATTCGAGTAATATTTATTATCCTTCCCTTACGATTTATTAAGCCAACTGGGAAAAAACTTTCATGCAATTTCATGGCACGTGCATTGAAATTTAAAAAATGAGTCTTAATTTCATCCCTAATTGCGACTCTTTCATTAATAATAAGAATTTTTCTTCTATTTTTATATTCAAACCTGCTATATAAAGCTTCTAAGGCAATGGGCGCCAAAAATGAGAAATTATTTGCAGGATAAATCAACAGCCCTTCTTGCTGTCTATCTAATATGCATCTGAAAAATAAAAGAGCAGTTCGATCAACAGTATGAAAAGATAAATCTTTGCCGATGTAATTAAGGTGACCATTATCAAGGCTCCATAGCAGAATACAGTCAGTCTGTGCTCTAAGAAAATCCTCCCAGTCTTTGGTAATCTCTTTATTTGCTTCTTTGCTGCTGCTATTTAATGTTACAGTCATTTACACAACTCTATTTTAGATTTTTTTTAATATTATTAACAGAATAGTATGAATATTTATGTATTTCCAAATAATTTTTCTCTTAATAGCATATTTCATTGATTTTAGCATGATATTGCCTTGGAATGGACCAACAACACGATGGAAGGAAGTATTTTATCAAACCCACAGTATGGGAAAGTGCAAGTTCGGAGAATATCATAGTGCATATATAGAATGACATCATAACGATTGAGTGTAGCCCCCAGGAAAAAGATGGCCCATACTTTGTTCTAGGCCTGCATAAGCTGCAAAAACCTGTATTGAGGTAATAATTTTTCTATCGTAGCATACATTAATCGGACAGCCAGGCGCGGTGTTGCCTTGAAATCATGGAATGGCCAGTGTAATAGAGCAGGAGATTATGGGCGTATAATATATACAAATCCTCCACGTACATTTTTCACTGTTGTTCCATCAAGTTTTATGAAATCTTGAAGTTTCAGAGGATTTCTTAGCTTTTCAAATTTTAAAATTTTAATCCAATTTTGACTTGGATAGTGTTTTCTGCCATCATCAAAATGCCCCTCAAGGCACTGCTTTCGGAAATCTGGGATATAAATATGTTCTTCCGGCATTTCCAAGAGTCTATCACGGTTTATTACAAACTCAATTATGCATTTCCATTCGACTTTTCCAATAGGTAAAGTATTATAAATATATCCTTCAAAAGGTCCCCTTAGCTCTTTTCTTTTAGCAGAGGTATCCCAATATACTGCTCCGTTATCTTCCAAGAAATTTCGATTCGCTTTAACATCAGCTTCTTCTCTTGGCATATCAGGTCCAGCTTCATTTAAATTAGCAGGCCATAAAATAGCATTTGTATATTTTTCAATATCAATCATTCTTCGATTCTCCTTTAATCTTTTTCAACGTTTAAAATTTTTACAATATATACTCCCATTCTATTATAGATATATTCTTTTCTTCTTGTACTAGCAACTTAAGAAATCCGTTTCCCTGCTTTTGTCGCCACAGTTGTTGCCTTGGTTATAGATATTCTAAAGGATGCACGCAAACACATAATGTCTTCGAGGCCTGTATAAGCTGCAACAAACCGCATTAAGGAAATAATATTTTCTATCGCAACATACCTTAATCCGAGCAGCCAGGCGCGGATCCTGACACTGGGATCGGTATTACCGGGATTATTAATGTCTGGATAATATACAATAATTGACCGTCGGGATTGGGAGATGGTTTTTTAGTTTCCTAGAATTTTTTAGACTAATAGTATTATATACTCAAATGATGAGTTGATATTAATTTTTAAAGAATGAAAATATTGAATGAAAATGGAGGATTGAAAATGGAATTCCCAGGTCCTGGAACGGCAATGGCTTATGCCAGTGCAATAGCTATTGGTGCATCTGCTTATTATTCTTCTAGTAATGAGAAAATAGCTAATGGCATTTTAATTGCTGGTGTAGTTCTTGCTTTATTTACTATATGGATTGAAAAGATACACACAAGAAAAGAGGTTATAAAATGTATTATAGAAAATGTGCAGGATGAAGACAAAATAGAAAAAGTCTTAAAAGAAATAAGAGTAACAGGTCTTTTTTTTACAAAATGGTATTAAATTATTTTATTTGAAATATTATGGCAGACCCAGATCCTTCTACACTAAATATAGTTCTTGTTACATTTATTTTATCACTAATAACATTTATAATAACATTTTATTTAACTGAAAAAGGTAAAAGAGACTATCTACTCCATGAAAAATTGCTATCAATGAGGTTTGAAAGATTTGAATCAATTTTACAAGAATTGTATTTATATGTATCAATTTATTTAAATATTCAAATGATTCTACAAATTCAAATTGTCGATATATCAGATGAAGTAAAAGCCAAAATAATTAACGTTAATCGATTACTTGAAAAATTATTTTTAAAATCAATATTAAATGAATCAGTTATATGGGACGCTGATACAACGCAAGAACTTGAAGGAGAAAAATGGAAATTAATGAATTTTCTTCAAAATGAAGGTTTGATAATTTATAATGATATTCAGGTTAAATCCTCAGGTCTTCATCTAATTTTAGAAGATAGATTAATCCAGATAAAAGCAGCTAAGATTGCAGAAAATATAAGTAACTATATATCTGAAGCTAATAAAGAAAAGGATTATTCCGATCGTATCCGCCGTGATTTAAATGATCTAAAGGATTCCATGAAAGATCACTTGCCTCCCGTTTCTCTGAAAGGATTTAAAAACTAGTGTCAAGTCAACTCTC
>UBJH01000521.1_pt1 | contig 68599 bp, 56 predicted proteins | sample 2193721 | NCBI WGS metagenome assembly UBJH01 (sample SAMEA4703186, study PRJEB27089) | metagenome | reverse complement strand
CGTTCTGGAGGAGTTCCGGCCGGTCCGGTAGGGTAGCAGTCGGAAGTGGTCGAGCAACTCTCTGCAGTCGGAGTAGAAGGATGTCGGAACTTCCCAGGCGCCTTGCAATGTCGGCAGCATATTCCTTGCTAAGGTGCATGACTCGGATACTGCCCCCCTTGTCCAGATGCGCGTTGGTCAGTACATACCCTCGAGGGTCGGCGATAAAACCGTGCGCGAAGCTTTTGACGCTTCCTTCGCCATCGACATTCTCAACGGTCACGAGGAACGGCGGCGCCTGCTCCAGCGTCCGCCGCATCTCTTCTTCCTCAGGACGCACGAGGTTGATACTCTCTTTCTCCGCCTCTTTTTGAATCTTCTCGATAGCCTGAATGGCATTGACGCGCTGACTGAGGTCATCGATGCTTCTGGCAATACGGATCGCTTCCTCAATCTCGCCACATTCCCCCGCAAGCGAGACGGCAATCCAGTGCTGTTGCATAGAACGCGAGAACGGCGAGGCGATGGCTCGCGAGAGTGTCAAGGCTTCCTGAAGCACTCGAACCCCAGGCTCTTTGGGAAACGACTGACACATCATTTTTCCGATACCGGACACCGATTGCGTCTGCTCCTCCTTGTCACGAATCGACCGGGCCTGCCCCAGCAGGGCAGAAAATCTTTTCTCGATTGCCGTGTGCGCATCGCCCCAGCTTATACGAGGCGTGATGAGCGCAAGGCCTATAAGCAAGGCCGCCATCCTCATCTGTCGGTCCATTGTCTTTCCCCACTCTGCCTTGGCAAAGAGACTCATGAATGTCTCTATTCGCACGCAGCATTCTACCACGAAACGTGATGGGCCATTTCTCTGAAATATTCCCGATCGCTGCTATAATGTTCGCCTTCACACGATTAACCACGCTCAAGCCACGGACTGCCATCCATCAGATTCTCTTACTTATTAATCAGAGCGTAAAGTGGCTTTACCCCCCTTTCGCAAAAAAAGCGGGGATACCGGGGGACTTGAACGATCAGGAAATCCCCCTCAATCCTCTTTTTTTAAAGGAAGAGACTGCTCAAGATGTTGTGCAAGAGTGCGATCAAGTTCACGCTCCCCTTAATAACGGTTTCCCCTGCTCAAACCTGACTTCGCGCCTAACATATGAACATCCCTCCGGCGCTGTTGCCTCTGCATCGAGCAGCCGTCCCCGCCGAAGGCGTCTGCGATGCGGCTATCGTTGCAGCCTAACCTCTTAATTTATCGAATCACAACCTCTTTGAGCCTGCCGACTGAATAGTTGGCATCGTAATTGCGCCGTCCTGAACGCTAAAAGGCCACCCCAGGCGTGGCGACTGCAGGACGGCAACGGCGCCGGTTCCACATGAGGGATCGGCATCGTTTTGTTAGACAGCGGAGGCAGAGGATGGACGAGCAAAAAAGGCTGGTTGTCATTGGCAATGGCATGGCCGGGACCAAGGCTGTTCAAGAGATCCTGTCTCGGGATCGTGAACGGTTTCACGTCGTGATGTTCGGCGCAGAGCGATACGGCAACTACGACCGCACCCTCCTCTCGGATGTGCTGACCGGCTCCAAGGACATCAAGCAGATCTTTTTGAACCCGCTCGACTGGTACCGCGAACATGACATCATGTTACATGCCGGGACAGCGGTCACGGCGATTGATCGCAACAACAAGGCGGTAAGAGACGATGGCGGCGTAGAGGAATCGTACGATACGCTGATCATCGCCACCGGCAGCCGACCGTTCGTACCCCCCATGAAGGGGATAGAGAAGAAGGGCGTCTTCGTCTTCCGGACGCTCGATGACTGCCAGGCGATTGAGGCATACGCGAAAGGATGTCGGAGGGCCGCAGTCATGGGCGGCGGCCTGCTCGGTCTGGAGGCTGCACGAGGCCTCCTCTCCCTCGAACTCGATGTGACGGTCGTCGAAATGATGCCGTGGTTGATGGCGCAGCAATTAGACGCTGAGGGAGGCGCACTGCTTCAACGGACGATGGAGCAGATGGGCGTACAGACGCTTCTCGATAAGACCGTGACACGCGTGCTCGGAGACGATCGGGTCACGGGTCTGGAGTTTCAGGACGGCTCTACGCTGGACGTCGACATCGTCGTGATGAGCTGCGGCATCCGGCCCAACGCTGAGCTGGCCGGTCGGTCCGGGCTTGCGGTAGATCGAGGGATCGTCGTAAATGATCGGATGCAGACCTCCGATCCGGACATCTACGCCGTGGGTGAGTGCGCTCAGCACCGCGGCAAGCTCTATGGCCTCGTGGCGCCTCTATACGACCAGGCCAGGGTACTGGCAGAGCACCTGACCGGCACCTCCTCCAATGGCGGGTACCAGGGCTCCAAACCTGTGAGCAAACTGAAGGTGATGGGCGTACAGCTTGTCTCGATGGGCGATACGACTCCAGCCGATCTTCAAGACGAGGTCGTCAGCTACGTCGAGCCATTGCGAGGCGTCTACAAGAAGATGGTCATACGCAATAACCGGCTCGTCGGCGCCACCCTCCTGGGTGAGACGGACACGGCCGGCGTACTCACTCAGATGTACTTGCTGGACGCCGTACTTCCGGATCGGCGGGCCGACCTGCTGTTCGGCACCTCTACGGGCGCCCCGATCCTCTCGGTGTTTGACCTGCCCGATCATGCCCAGATCTGTCATTGTCACGGGGTCACCAAGGGCCAGATCAGGGAGGCGATCGAGTTCGGTAAGTGCCGAACCGTTTCGCAGATCGGGGTACAAACGAAGGCCGGTACGAGCTGCGGGGGGTGTAAAAAGTTCCTCGAACAATTCCTCGAGGTCTATGCCGGAGAGGTAGCGGAAGACCCCACCGAACACTGGTATGTGCCGAGCATCCCGATGACGAAGCCCGAACTGGTAGCTGCCATTAAGGCCAAAGACATCAAGAGCGTCAGCGCGCTGTTCCGTGAGCTCGCCGGTGGACGCGAGGAGCCGAGTCACAAGACGGCCCTGGCTTCGCTGCTCAAAACCGTCTGGGCTGAGGAGTACGAAGACGAACGCGACGCACGGTTCATCAACGACAGGGTTCACGCCAACATCCAGAAGGATGGGACCTTCTCGATCGTGCCGCGAATCTGTGGCGGCATCACCTCGGCGGCGGAGCTCCGACGCATCGCCGATGTGGCGGAAAAGCACCAGATCCCGGCGATCAAGCTGACCAGCGGTCAGCGAATCGCACTGGCCGGCCTGCGGAAGGAGCAGCTTCCGCAGGTCTGGAAGGATCTGGGGATGGCCAGCGGGCACGCCTATGCCAAGGCGGTCCGCTCGTGTAACACCTGTGTGGGATCCGACTTCTGCCGGTTCGGCTTGGGCGATTCCATTGCACTGGGCATCAAGATCGAGAAGCGGCTCCATGGTCTTGAGACCCCGCATAAGATGAAGCTGGCCGCTGTCGGTTGTCCGAGAAACTGCGCCGAGGCCACCGTCAAAGATCTTGGAGCCGTCGCCATCGAGGGCGGCTGGCAGATCTACGTGGGAGGCGGGGCCGCGACCCGTGTGCGCGCTGCAGACCTTCTGTGCACGGTCAAGACTCATGAGGAAGTCTTGAAATATATGGGCCGTTTCATCCAGTATTACCGGAAGCACGGGAAGTACATGGAGCGGTCATATGGGCTTGTGGAGCGCGTCGGGATCGAACGGCTCCGCGAGCTGCTCGTTGAGGATGTGGAGGGGATCGGTGCGCGGTTGGATGCCGAGATCGAGCGGGCGGTCGCGGCCCGCACAGATCCCTGGGCCGAAGCGGATGAACCCGTACATCCGGCCCAGTTCAGCGGACCCGTACTTGTAGAGTTGAAGAGGTGACGTATGGAGAGTAAGCATACCGCACTGGAGATCGTTGTCCCGCTTGGTCCGGTCGACGCGATCCCGCTCGGCCAAGGTTGCACCTACGTGGTAGACGGCTGCGCCATCGCCGTGTTCCGTCAGCGGGATGGGCAGCTCTTCGCCACTCAAAACGCCTGCCCCCATCGAGGGGGCCCGCTGGCCGACGGAATCCTGGGGAACGGGAAGGTCATCTGCCCACTCCACGCCAGGCAGTTCGATCTCAAGACGGGCGCGTCGGGGGACTGCGCCGTCCAGACCTATCCGGTTCGCGTAGAAGGCGGCGAGATTCTCCTGACGCTCGCCTGATCCAGGGAAGACGTTCAAGCGAATCACATTGGCGGGAACGAGGAAGAGGGGTCGGTATGGTTACTTCTGCTCTGAACGCTCGCGGGCGTTGTTCTGCATTTTTCTGGAGATGGTATTCTTCAGCCGCCTCGCTTCACGCTTGAACCGAACCAGCAGCCGCCTGGCCCAAACAAACTCAGTTGCCAGAATTGCCAGACCGAGCGGAATGACAAGCGTAGCGGGTCCGGGGAGCACAATGAGGACAATCCCGAGCACCAGGACCGTGAAGCCGAAGACGATAACGATGACGCGTTTGGCCTGCTTCAGCGTGCTGACCATGAAGCCGTGCATCAGCCGATATCGCTCCTTATGACAACAGGCGTGCCCTATGCCTCGCAGGCAGGCAGATCGACTTCGGTCAGCCGTCTCAGGGCTTCCTGGTACTTGGCGCGGGTTCGTCGCACGATCTCCTGTGGCAGCTCCGGTCCCGGCTCCTGCATTCCCCAGGCAACCGACTTCAGGTAGTCCCGCACAAACTGCTTATCGAAGCTCGGTTGGGATCGGCCCGGCGCATAGGTGTCGCATGGCCAAAAACGCGAGGAATCAGGGGTCAGAACCTCATCGATCAGGACGAGGTTGCCATCCAGCAACCCAAACTCGAACTTCGTGTCGGCAATGATGATCCCCCGTTCCAAGGCATGCATCCGAGCTCGCTCGTACAGGGCCAGACTCAATGTTCGTACACGCTCAGCCAGCTCCAGACCGAGTCGGGTGGCTGCTTCGTCAAACGTAATGTTGACATCATGCGCCCCCTGCTCCGCCTTCGTTGAAGGGGTGAAGAGCGGCGGGTCGAGACGACACGACTCCGGCAACCCAACCGGCAACGGGATGCCGCACACGGTTCCTGTCTTTTGGTATTCCGCCCAGCCCGAACCGGACAGATAACCCCGAACAATACATTCAATCGGCAGCGGCTTCGTCTTTTTGACCAGCATGCTCCGCCCCTGGAGCGTCTTGCGATAGGGTCGGCACGCGGGTGGGAAGCCATCCACCTCGGTGGTCAGCAGGTGGTTGGGTACCAGGTCTGCAGTTACGTGAAACCAGAACGTCGAGAGGGCGGTGAGGATCCTCCCCTTCCCCGGAATACCTGTCGGCAGAACCACGTCAAACGCCGAAATCCGATCTGTGGCTACCAGCAGCAGACGGTCTCCGAAGTCATAAATGTCCCGAACCTTTCCCCTGGCGTACAAGGTGAGTTCAGGACACTCCGTGTTCAGCACAACCGGTTCAATTATGTCAGTCAAGATATTGTCGTTATCCATAGTCAACTCAGGAAGCACTCTCCGTGTCGGTAGGTGGGTTGCCAGGGCTGCCGATCAAGGGCCGATGCCGTTGCGGCGTCCGCCGTTCACTGTCATTCAGTCCAGTGTGCAACGATCTTGCCCTAAAGTCAAATAAAGTTACATAGGGAATGGTTGCCATATGTATACAGTTTTCATTATAATATAACCATGACCTTTCATCAGCTTCGTGTCTTTCTGGCGGTCGCCAGACACGGCAGCTATTCCCGCGCGGCCGAGGAGCTGTTTTTGTCCCAGCCTGCCGTCTCGGCGCAGGTTCGAGAGCTGGAGCGTACCCTCGAGGCGACCTTCTTCGAACGGGTCGGCCGGACCATTGTCCTGACCGAAGCGGGTAAGGAACTCCTGACCTACGCCGAAAGGATCTGCGCGCTGACCGACGAAGCCAGGCTTGCGATGCAAGAGCTTGACGGTCTGAAGCGTGGACGGATCGCTCTTGCCGCCGTCAGCACCGCCGGGGCCTATGTCCTGCCTTCATTGCTCGGGGCATTTCAGAAGCGATACCCCGGCATCACCATCAACCTGGAGGTCACCAACCGCGCGCTGGCGCGAGACCGCCTCCTGCACAATGAGGTTGATCTCGTCGTCATGGGGCGTCCCCCGGATGAAGTTCCGCACGTCGCCGAACCGTTTCTCTCCGATGAGATCGTCGTCGTCGCCGCCCCATCTCATCCGCTTGCAACGACCAGGCGGATATCGGTGGATCGTCTGGCCCGAGAGGTCTTTATCGCCCGCGAGGTCGGCTCAGGAACCCGTCTCAATGCCGATGAATTCTTCCGCCAGCAAGGGGTGCAGCTACGGGTTGGGTTGGAACTGGGGGATAACAGCGCCGTAAAGGAGGCGGTGGCTGCGGGGCTCGGGATTGCCCTTCTGTCCCGACATGTCCTTCGAATGGAACTGGCGCTCAAACGTCTGGTGGTGCTGGATGTTCAAGGGCTTCCCCTGCGACGGCAGTGGTTTGTGGTACACCGCGAAGACAAGCATCTCAGTCGGGCGGCGATCGCGTTCAAAGCGTTCCTTCTTACCTCAGCCGAGGCCCTATTGGCATCTCCGGGTCAGCCGCAACCAACCACAGCCCGTCGCCGCCGTTAAGTCATCATCCGCGTCGGAGCGTCACGACCCGCAAAAGAGCTTCAACCTTCCGCTTCCTTTTCGTCGCTGCGAACAGGCGCAATCCCAAGCTCACGGAGCTTCTTTCGGAGCGTGTTGCGATTAATCCCGAGTAACTCAGCCGCCCGAAGCTGGTTCCCACCGGTCCTTTCCAGGACGCGCAACAGGAGAGGTCGCTCCAGCGCAGCAAGGAAGTACGCATAGAGCTGACCGTCCCGTTCCTGTTTCAGCCGGGACAGCTCGCCCGTAATCCCCTGAGACAGCAACCGCTCGAAGGACGACCTGCCGCCGGGACCGCCGAGCTCGTCTACCTGCCGGAGAGCGGTAGGCAAATGCTCAGGCAGAATGAGAGAGGTCGGCGCAAGCACGCAGGCCCTTTTCACCGCGTTCTCCAGCTCACGGATATTTCCAGGCCAGCGGTATGCGAGCATCAGCTCAAGTGTGTCGGGCGGCAGGGTTTTCGGCTCCTGCTTCTGCTCTTCTGCGAACCGATGAAGGAAGTGGTTCACAAGCAGCGGAATGTCTTCGACCCGCTCTCGGAGAGGCGGAAGATTAATGGCCACGACGTTCAGCCGGTAGTAGAGATCTTCGCGAAAACCCTTCTGCGCAACGGCGGTTTCGAGATTTTGATTGGTGGCGGCGATGACCCTCACGTCCGCCGAGAGCGACCGTTCGCCCCCCACCCGCTCAAACTGCCGTTCCTGGAGCACACGCAGGATCTTCGCCTGCAACCCGATATCCATATCTCCGATCTCATCGAGAAAGATCGTCCCGCCCTCGGCAAGCTCAAACTTACCCCGTCGAAGGGCGCTGGCTCCCGTGAACGCGCCCCGCTCATGGCCGAACAGCTCGCTCTCCAGGAGTTCGCGGGGGATCGCCGCGCAGTTGACGGCTACGAACGGGCGCGCGGAACGTCGGCTGTTGTAGTGAATCGCTTTCGCCAGCAGTTCCTTGCCGGTGCCGCTTTCTCCTCTGACGAGGACCGTGAGGTCGCTGGCGGCCATCTTTCCCACTAATTTGAAGATCTGTTGCATGGCCGGGCAGAGGCCGACCACTCCTCCGAAGTCAAAGGGCCGACCGCCGAGGGCCTCCATCTGCGCCACCCGCTCGGTCAGCTCACGGATCTCAAAGACCCGCTGCACCAGTATGGTCAGCTCGCCGAAATCAAACGGCTTGGTAATGTAGTCGTAGGCCCCGCGCTTCATCGCCTGGACCGCAGCCTGAAGTGTGCCGAATGCGGTCATAATGATGACGGGAAGTTCCGGACGGGCCTCTTTGATCCTGCTGAGGGTCTCCAGCCCCTCCGCGCCGGGCATCTTGATATCCATGAGGACGAGGTCGATGCTCGGGTCTGTAGCCCGCGCCAGTCCTTCGACCCCATCCGCGGCGAGTACAACCCGATACCCTTCACGCTCAAGCGCCTTGCGCAGGGCCCACCGGATGCTTTCTTCGTCATCAACGACGAGGATGTGTCGTGTGCCGATCATGGTCTCATGCCTTGCGTTGTCTGATGTGATTCATTGTGAGGTAAGACAACCTCGGGTTGCTTTGCGAGGGGAAGCCATACGCAAAATCTGCTGCCCCTGCCCGGTAAGCTCGTCGCCTCCATGGCTCCACCATGGTCCTCTACGATCCGGAGGCAGATGGCCAACCCTAACCCGGTACCCCGTTCTTTTGTGGTAAAAAAAGGGGTAAACAGACGGCGCTCGACCTCAGGATCGAACCCGCTTCCCCGATCGATAATCTCGACCACGGCCACCGATCGGCCTCCACAACGCTTGGCGGATCGCTCATACCGCGTCCGAACGGTAAGATCCCCTCCGCCTGGCATCGCCTCTACCCCATTATGGATCAGGTTCAGAAAGAGTTGTTGGATTTCAGAGGGATCAGCGAAGATCTCGGGGAGTTGCGGGTCGTACTGGCGCTGAATCGTCACCTTGGCAGCGCCCAACGGCGCCCGCTCCAAAAAGAAGAGACCATCGAGGATTTCGTGTAAGTTACATGAACGAAGGACCGGGCCACGAGGCGTGGCAAACGACAGGAGCCGCTCAACAATCGCGCCGAGCCGATCAACCTCTTTCACGATGACCGAGGTATATTCTCTCAGAGCGGGAGGAAAGTCAGGTTCACCCTCGAGTAACTGCGCCGCTCCCCTGAGTCCGGCCAGCGGGTTTCGGATCTCATGAGCCACCCCTGCAGCCACCGTCCCAAGCGCCGCCAGGCGATCTGATCGCTGCAAGCGCTCCTCCAGCTCCCTGATCCCGGTCTGATCCCGGAGCGCCAGGACAGTGCCACGCGCCTGCCCCGTCCCATCACTTATGAGGGAGGCCACGGCGCTGATCACCACCTGCAAGCTATCCTGCCTGGTCAGCCTACCGTCAAAATCGGTATGGGTCCGGCCGCTCTCCATGGTCTTTCGCACAAGCTCCTGCAACGGCCGATCATTCGGAAATATCTGTTCGAAGAGTCTGCCGTGAACCATCTGGGCCGATAGTCCGGTCAGCTCCTCCGCTGCTTGATTAATCGAACGGATATGGCCATCCGACTCGACGATGATGATACCATCCTGCAAGCTTCCCAACAGATCTTCATAATAGGCCCGCATCGACTCGATAGAGGTACTAAGCTCCTCACAACGCTGCCTGAGCCTTTTCACCTCCGACATATCCGGTTTGGCCGGCTTTTCAGACTCCCCCCGCATACGACAACCTCTACGATGAAGCCATCCTGATTGATTCTGGCGTGACGCCAAACGATCCCGCCTCTTGACCCGTCCATACAGCCTGCCACAGCCGCCGAGGGGTGCGTATCAACATCGGCATTTCAGCCGGTCCATACGATCCGGAGGCTCAGCGCCTGTACGCACTGTGTGGCAACGCCGTAGGCATGACTGGTCGAAGCGATAGGCGACCGAAAGGCACGTGGTGATGGGAGGATAAGGGCTGAGCGGTAGAGCACAGCCAAGTTCCTGGATCGGGACCAGCAGAGATCCGTCTGTGTCTACCTGCCTGCAATGTAGACCGGAACGTGCAAGTCGTTACCGTCTCATGCGGCAACCTAGGATTTTGTTTTGTGCTTTTGCTCGTGGGCCCGCTGGCTGCCGACGATCCAATCTTCGATGGCCTCTTTCTTAAATCGCCAGACGTTCCCCAGCTTCCAAGCCGGGAGCGTACCTTCACGCGCCATCCGGTAGATCGTCGATTTGTTCAGTCGGAGGAAGCGAGCAACCTCCTCCAGGGTCATGATTGTTGGCCGTCGCTCCTGCTTCTGCATTCGCCGCCTCCCCTCTATCGCCCGACTCCGCAGGCTACGTTGCCCGCCGGCGCCGTCAGTGGCAATTGCTGGTTAGTTGGTCCGCCTCGATCTTTCACCAATGTCACAACGCTAACTCTAGATGGCAAATACTGGCCTTGTCAAGTATTTTCTAACAGTCCGGTCGCTCATACCCTTACTGAGCTTCCGAGCAAAGGCCGATCGCCACTTACGCAGATCACTCAGGCCGAAGACAATCATAAGCAACCGGGGGAAAACGCTACTCCACCACAACGTTCGTCGTAGTGCGGAGCACCCCCGATACCGCCTGGATCTTTGAGATAATCGTGATCCCCAATGCGTTGATATCCGGACCCTCCACAAAGGCGATGACATCGTGTGGACCGGTCACCGCGTGAGAGAGCTTCACTCCGGGAATCCCGGATACCTGCGTAGCCACTTCTTTAGACCGGCCTGCTGCACACTCAAGAAAGACAAACGCGGACACCGCCACTTTAATCCTCCTCAGAATGAGACGATGAGCATCACACTTTCACCGATACGTGCTGTACGGCTACCCATCGCTACACCCCTATAGTTCATCTAACATCTTCAGAACCAAACTGCAATAAAAAAAGCTATCCGACACACTTCGCCTCCTTACGCTGTACCACCTGACCCTTGACATGGAGGCGGTCTTCATGCGACTGTCCGGGTACCATACCCGGTCCATCTGGTCGGTTGGTCTGTTTGGTCTTTCGGGTTCAGACGAAACAGATGAAATAAACCCACAACATGGAACTCGATCAGCAAGAGAGAAGCCGTGCCACAGGAAGGCCTTGATGCGATTCGCACACTGATTGCACGGTTCCCTCGGGAGCGGACCTGGCTCCTGCCGGCATTGCAAGCGGCGCAACGGGCCGACGGCTGGCTGAGTCCTGAGAGCCTCGTCACTGTCGCCCTGCACCTCCGGGTTCCCAAGAGCGAAGTGTACGGCGTTGCCGGCCATTACCCGGAGTTTCGCCTTGTCAAGCCGGGATCCCGCCTGATTCGGGTGTGTACAGGCGTGAGCTGCCGTATCCAGGGCGGTCTGACACTGCTCCACGCTCTCCAGAACCGCCTTGGGCTCAGGGCCGGCGAGACATCGCCGGATCACAGCGTCACCCTCGAAGAGGCTGACTGCCTCTTCAGGTGTGTGATGGCCCCTGTAGTCGAGGTAGATCACCGCTGTTATGGACGGGTCAGCACGGATCAACTTGACAGGCTATTCGATCCTCCTGCTCCTCGCAAATCTCTCGTCTTTGTTCCGTCCCTGTTGAGGCCGATCGGCGATACTCCTGTAGCTGCCCTCGAACAGCTTCGCACACAATCTCTCACCCATCCACCTTCAGAACTCAGGCTTGTCGTCGGCGTGGGGAGTTGCAGCCAATCGGTCGGCGCGGACCTCCTTGTCGATCGCTTGACGGAGGAGGTGAAGCATCAAGGGCTGTCCGCGACCGTCGTAGAGGGAGGCTGCAACGGCATGTGCTACACCGCTCCCGTTGTGGAACTCTTCCGACCTGGCTGGCCAAGAATCAGCCTCAAGAGGGTCGCGCTGGAGCACGTCCCCTCGTTGGTCTCCGCGCTGAAGGCTGACCGCTGGCCTGCCGGAACTGAGGCCGTGGTCTGGCAGGAATCGTCCTGGCGCGGGATCGCCGGTCTCGACCAGGAGCCGTTTCTTCGCGGCCAGCATCGAGCTGTCCTCGAGCGCTGTGGTACGATTGATGTGAGCGACCTGGCCGACGCCTTGCGTCAGGGAAGCTACGCAGCATTCGCTCGCGCCCTCGAGCAGAATGATCCACTAGCCGTCATCAACGAGGTTAAGGCGTCCGGCCTTGCCGGACGGGGCGGGGCGTACTTCGGAGCCGCGCATAAATGGGAGGCCTGCCGCAACGCGACGGGGCCCCTCAAGTATCTTGTGGTCAATGGAGAAGAGGGTGAGCCCGGTATCTTCAAGGACCGCCACCTGATGGAGGGCGATCCCCATCGTCTTCTGGAGGGGATCCTTCTGGCGGCCTTCGCCTCTGGAGCCGGCCGCGGCATTCTCTTTATCAACGGCGAGGCGGAGCTATCAGCGCGTCGAATGGAGCAGGCGCTTCGAGCGGCTGAGGCTGCCGGACTGCTTGGCGAGCGGATTCTCGGAAGCGATTTCTCCTTTCAGCTTGAGCTTCGGCAAGGTGCGGGCGGCTTTATCCTCGGAGAAGAGACGGCACTTATGGAAGCGATCGAGGGAAAGCGCTCCATGCCTCGCCCCAAACCCCCATTCCCGGTGGAAGCAGGGCTGTGGGGTAAGCCGACAGTCATCAACAATGTGGAAACGCTCGCGGCTGTGCCGCTGATCGTAGGTCGTGGGGCCGCCTGGTTTACGGCACTCGGTGGAGGGAAGGGGACCAAGCTGTTCGGCCTCTCGGGCCATCTCGCCCGACCGGGGATCGTGGAGGTGCCCATGGGCGTGACCCTGCGTCACCTGCTTCAAGAGATCGGCGGGGGAGGTGGAGATGGACAAGCGCTGAAGGCTGCCCTTGTCGGCGGACCCTCGGGTGTGATCGTCCACCCGAGTCGGTTTGATGAACCGTTGATCCCTGGTAGCAACCTCTCTCCAGGAAGCGGCGGTGTCGTCGCCCTCGATGAAAGTGTCTCAATCGCTGACGTCACCCGGACGCTCCTCGCCTTCAATACGCGGGAGTCGTGCGGCAAGTGCACACCATGTCGAGAAGGAACAGGCCGTCTGCTCAGCCTCCTCGATCGGCCTTCCGATCCAAGCCGCCAACGGGAGATCGAAGATCTGGCTGAGATCGTACGGCTGGCCTCGCTGTGCGGCCTCGGTCAATCTGCCCCTCTTTCACTCCTCTCAGCGCTTGATCAGTTTCCTAAAGAGATGGCCTCGACCCCGCCTAAAATCGCCGGAGGGAGTTGAAGATGGACGATGCCAGTGTAATCCTTACCATTGACGGGACCAAAGTAGCGGTCCAGCCAGGCGTCACGGTCCTCGACGCCGTGAACCGACTCGGCCTTCCGCTCCCGCAGTTGTGCAAGGATCCGGACCGCGCGGCCCTTGGGGCCTGCCGGACCTGCCTGGTCAAGGTCGAGGGGATACGTGGCTTCCCGGCATCGTGTCACCTCCCTGCTCGTCACGGAATGATCGTCTCGACCAACGATCCCGTTCTCACACGGATCCGAAACGGGGTCCTTGATCTCACGTGCGGTATGGCGACCCCGTCTTTTGATCGGCCTGGGTTCGGTCAGCTTTCCGATGCCTGCGCCCGGCTCGGGTTCTTTCAGCGCCGCCACATGCCATGGCGACGCACACCGGTGGACAACACCAAATCGTTCTTCGTCCTCGATCGGGACGCCTGTATCCTCTGTGGCCGTTGTACCGTCGCCTGTGATGACGTCCAACAGATCGGTGCTATCGCCCTGTTGGGGCGCAGCAGCGCGACCAAGGTGGGGGTCTTCGGCGATGGATCGCTTGCCTCCTCCGTCTGCACCTCATGCGGACAGTGTGTCGCCACCTGCCCAACGGGGGCTATCCGTCCGAAGGAAGTGCCCGCACCCCTCACACGGGAGGTTGAGACGACTTGTCCCTACTGCGGCGTCGGTTGTGGCATACGCCTTCGCGTTCGCGCTGATGGACGCCTCGCACTGATGGCCGACGATGTCCTCACGAATCGATCGAGTCTCGGGATGCTCTGCGTCAAGGGCCGATTCGGGACAGGATTCGTCCATGCCGCCGACCGGATCACTCGACCCATGGTGCGGGATGGCGGGCGCTGGCAGGAGGTCTCGTGGGACACGGCGCTGGATGCTGCGGCTGAAGGGATCGCTCGAACCCGGGGCCGCTTCGGCGTGCTGGCCTCGGCGAAGGCCACCAACGAGGAGGGTTATATCGTCCAGAAATTCGTCCGGGTCGTGATGGGCACCAACAACATCGATCACTGCGCGCGCCTCTGCCAGTCACCCTCGGTCGTGGCGATGCTCCGCTCACTGGGATCGGGGGCTACCTCCAACTCCTACGACGATTACGAGGAGGCTGGATGTCTCATGGTCGTCGGAGCAGACCCCACCTCGAACTTCCCCGTAATCGCTGTTCGCCTTCGTCAGGCCGTCAGCCGCGGCGCCCGGCTCATCGTGGTGAACCCGAAGCGGATCGATCTGTGTGACCAGGCAGACCTCTGGCTACGGCAGCGACCGGGCACCGACGTGACGCTCTTTAACGCCATGGCAAAGGTGATCGTGGATGAAGGATTAGCCAACCTTGAGTTTGTGCGGAATCGGACCGAAGGGTTCGAGGCTTGGCAAGAGTCTTTGGCGCCGTATACTCTTGAGTTTGCCGAACGGATAACTGCCGTTCCACGCGAGCAGATTAGACGGGCCGCCCGCTGGTACGCGAAGCCCGCCTTCTCAGGCTCGTGCCTCCTCTGGGGGATGGGGGTAACCCAGCATACGAACGGTACCTCCAACGCCCACGCGCTCCTGAACCTCTCCCTTGTTGCGGGCCAGATGGGATTTGCCGGCTCCGGCATCTCACCGCTCAGGGGCCAAAACAACGTCCAGGGGTGTAGTGACGCCGGATGCCTCCCCACACACCTCCCCGGTTACCAAACCTACATTCCGGAGGTATTGACAAAATTCGAGGCGGCCTGGGGCGTTCGGCCTCCACACAGCGCAGGAATGAAGCTTACTGAAATGATCGACGGATGCCTGGATGGATCGATCCGGGCCATGTACATGGTCGGCGAAAACCCCCTCCTCACCGAACCCGATCTTCACCACGCCGAGCGCGCACTTTCCAACCTCGACTGCCTCGTGGTCCAGGAGCTGTTCCTGCACGAGACCGCAGAGCTGGCCCACGTGTTTCTGCCCACGGCTGCCTTTGCCGAGAAGGAGGGAACGTTCACCAACTCGGAACGGCGCGTCCAGCGCGTCAGAAAGGCGGTCGATCCGCCGGGCGAGGCGAGGCCGGATTGGTGGATTACCTCTGAGCTGGCCAGACGGGTCGCCGATAAACTCGGCCTGCCGGATACGGGATTTCACTATACTCGCCCTGCTGAAATCTTCGATGAGATGGCGAGACTGATCCCGTTTCTCGGTGGAATTTCCTATGATCGATTGGACCGCGAGGGAGGGATTCAGTGGCCTTGTCCGACATCAGATCATCCGGGCACCCGCCTCCTCTACGCCGATTCGTTCCCCATTGGGAAGGCACAATTTGTTCCCGTAGGTCAGACGGCTGAGGCGGCCGAACTGCCTGATCGCGATTTTCCGTTTCTCCTGAACACCGGTCGCATCCTCTACCACTGGCACGGCGGGACGCTCACTCGCCGCGTCCAGGGGCTTCTCGAACTGGCGCCGCGGCTCGAGGTCGCCATCAACCCGGAAGATGCCAGGCGACTCGGCCTCGATGAGGGGACGCTCGTTCGACTCACCTCGCGTCGAGGCGAGCTGACCGCATACGCTCAGATCACCGAGGCCGTACGAGCGGGCGAGGTCTTCATCCCCTTCGTGAAGCTCGCCGAGGCGGGCGCCAATATCCTGACCAACTCAGCCCTCGATCCCTTCGCCAAAATCCCCGAGTACAAAGTCTGCGCTGTGAGAATCGAACGAGTCAACCAGTAATCGCCAATCTTGCGGTGGCGCAGTTCGACACGCCCCGCCCCAGCGACACTTGACGCCCCTCCTTACTCGCTCTACAATGTATAGCACAAAGGAGGTGGACTCGATGGCCGGCTCAGTGCTCCCGATCCGCTTAGACCCTATACTGAAGAAACGCCTCACGGCCAAGGCCAAGGCCGAAGGGCGGAGTGTGTCGGAACAGATTCGTTACTACGCCCTCCTGGCTATGATCGCGGAGGAAAACCCGGACCTGCCGCTCTCCATGATCCAGGACATCCTGGAGGGGGATGAACAGGCAAAGCAGGGACTCCTGGAACCGTATCCCTGGGGCGTGCTGTGACCTGGGCGCCGGTGGTCACGCCCCTCTTCCACCGGCGGAAGAAAAAAGCCTCAAGGTCCTTGCAGGAGGCTGTCGATGCCGCAGTCCGGACGATCCTCGCTGATCCTCTGATCGGTACGCCGAAGGTCGGCGTGTTAAAAGGAGTGCGGGTTTTTAAGTTTATGCACCAGGGGCTAGAATACCTGGTAGCCTATCGACTGGAGATGCGAAAACGACTGATCCAACTTCTGGTCGTTGGCCCTCATGAGAATTTCTACCGTGACCTCCAACGGAGAACTACGGCGGGATGAATTACACCGGACAAGGACATCGCTACGATCTCCAGGCGATTGCGCGCCGCGCGATGCTGGCCCGCGGACTGCTCCCGGATTTTTCACCTGCGGTCGTCCGGGAGCTCAGCGGCCTCACACGTCCGGCGGCCGCACGTACCTCAGCCATCCGAGATCTGCGAAACCTGCCCTGGTGCTCAATCGATAATGACGACTCCCGCGACCTCGATCAGCTTACGGTCGCAGAACCCCTCGGCGGCGGGGCGGTGAAGATCCTGGTAGCGGTCGCGGACGTTGACGCGCTGGTGCGCAAGGGGTCCGCCGTCGATGCCCACGCTCAACACAACACTACGTCCGTCTACACAGAGGCCGAGATCTTCCCGATGCTCCCCCTGCCCCTCTCCACCGATCTTACGTCGCTGAACGAGGATGAGGAGCGACTGGCCGTCGTGATCGAGATGGTGGTCAACCAGGATGGCTCGCTCGGACATTCGGATATCTATCGCGCCTGGGTTGCTAACCACGCGAAACTTACCTATCACAGCGTGGCCGCCTGGCTCGACGGCAGAGAGCCCGCCCCAGGACGAGTAGCCACCGTAGCCGGACTCGACGAGCAGCTCCACATCCAGGACCGAGTGGCTCAGACACTCCGAACCGTGCGGCACATGCACGGCGCGCTCAGCCTGGAGACAATCGAGCCACGCGCCGTGTTTGAGGACGACACGCTGACCGATCTGCGCGCAGAGGACAAGAACCGGGCCCAGGAGCTGATCGAGGATCTTATGATCGCGGCGAATCGTGTTACGGTCCGGTACCTCGAGGCGCGGGGCCTGCCGTCGCTGCGCCGGATCTTGCGTTCACCGGACCGATGGCAGCGGATAGTAGATCTGGCAGCCCACCTGGGGGAGCGGCTTCCACCAGAGCCGGACGCCGTCGCTCTAGAGACGTTTCTGTCGACACGGCGCCGGATGGACCCGGTGCGGTTTCCCGATCTCTCGCTGACCGTCGTCAAGCTGATCGGACGGGGCGAGTATGTGGTGGAGGGTGCCGACCAGACGACGCCGGGCCACTTCGGCTTGGCGATCCCGGCCTACACGCACTCCACGGCCCCGAACCGGCGCTTTCCCGATCTGCTCACGCAACGACTGCTCAAAGCTGCGCTGGCTGAACATCGGGTTCCGTACAGCTTTGAGGAGCTTGGCGCGCTCGCGCGGCATTGTACAGAGCAGGAAGACCATGCGAGCAAGGTCGAGCGACGGGTCCGGAAATCGGCGGCTGCACTGCTCCTCGAATCGAAGATCGGTCAGCACTTCGACGCCATCGTCACCGGTGCGTCCAGGAAAGGGACCTGGGTACGTATCGTTCACCCCTCCGCAGAAGGCAAGGTCGTCCAGGGGTTCGAGGGACTTGACGTCGGCGATCGGGTCCGCGTCGAGCTCCTCGACACCAATGTGGAGCAAGGGTTCATCGACTTCGCGCGGGCGTAACGGTAGGCATAGGAAGGACGGAGAACCCGTCGTCCAGTTCAAGACCGCCTTCGGCGGACGGCGGGCTGCCCCGCCTGTCGTGACCGCCGCTCCGCTTACGCACTCCCCCTGCATTTCGCCTCAGCCCCACCCTTTCCGCCAAAGTAGCCAGAGTTCCCCGCTCTGCGCCTCGCCTTCGGCACCCGCATAGCTGCCGTCCACCAGGTTTGGGGGACTCCCCCTCCCCCTGGGGAAAATTACCCATCTTTATTCTCGCCCCTCTTTTGTTATTGAGAGATGGAACTGTTTGGAATATTCTACCCTCGGTTGAAAGGATCAAGGCGTTGATAGCTTGTGGGCTTCGTGCGGCCAACAATTCCATGTCCTCGAACCAATCGGGCAAGGTCGAAATAAGGAAAGGTACTATCGATCTGAGATCCATGTAGAAGAAGAGGCGTGCTGACAATGTCATCGGACCTGACCTTCATTACGAATGAGCCCGGCAAAAGTCTGGGTGCCCGCTTCGGTGTCTTGCTCGGCGATGATACGCGCTATTTTGACTGTCTTGTGGGCTATTTCTTCATTAGTGGCTTTTATAAGCTTTACCCAGCCTTGCAGAACGTCGAGAAAATCCGCATCCTAGTTGGCCTTCAGACAGACCGCACGGCTTACGAGCTTCTGCAAAGGGCCAGAGAACAAGGTGAGTTGACTCAAAAGTCTCACGCAGCCACAAAAGAGCAGGTTGCCAAAGATGTGCTGGTCGAACTCGAGACATCCTCAGACAGCGCAGAAATCGAAACAGGCATTCACAAGTTTGTCGAGTGGATTCGTTCCGGTAAGCTGGAAATCAAGGCCCACCCCACCGAAAACCTCCACGCGAAAGTCTACATCATGACGTTCGCTGAGGGGGACAGAGACAAGGGCCGCGTCATCACCGGCTCAAGCAATCTGACACAGTCGGGTTTGCAGGACAACATCGAGTTCAATGTCGAATTAAAAAACCGCGCTGATTATGAGTTTGCTATCAGCAAGTTTAATGAACTGTGGGCCATGGCTGTGGACGTCTCAAAGCCTTACGAAGACACGGTTGTCAATCGTTCGCCCTACGCTCATTTCACGCCTTACGAACTCTACCTTAAATTCCTTTACGAATACTTTAGGGATGAACTCAATCGCCCGGCCGAGTTGCAGGACATCTACGTTCCCATCGAGTTCAAGCGGTTGAAATATCAGGAAGAGGCCGTCCTCAGCGCCCGTAAGGTGCTCGAAGAATACGGTGGCTTGTTTTTGTCGGATGTGGTGGGGCTCGGCAAGACGTACATGGCGGCTCTCCTCGCCCAGCAACTCGACGGACGTTCGCTGATCATTGCTCCGCCACACCTGTTGGACAAGCATAATCCCGGGTCATGGCCCAACGTCTTTGGAGATTTCCATGTTCCTCAAACCGACTTCGAGTCCATCGGAAAGCTGGAGGACTTGCTTGAGCGGGACATCGCCAAATACACCAACGTGTTCATCGACGAATCGCACCGCTTTCGCACCGAAACGACCCAGACCTACGAAATGCTTGCCCAGATCTGCCGCGGCAAGCGAGTGATTCTGATCTCCGCCACCCCACTTAACAATACGCCTCGGGATATTCTCAGCCAGGTCAAGCTGTTCCAGAATGGTAAGAACAGCACCATCCCCAACCTCCACAACTTGGAAGCGTTTTTCGCGCAACTCGAAAAGAATCTCCGCGGACTCGACCGACAGCTCGACCGAGAGAAGTATTTGAAGGTCGTAGAAGCCAATGCCAGGGCGACCCGAGAACGGATCCTCAAATACCTGATGATCCGACGCACTCGAAATGAAATCATGAAATATTACGGAGACGATCTCCAACTCCAGGGCTTTAAATTCCCGGATGTCGCTGATCCGCAGCCGCTATTCTACAAGTTCAACAAGACCGAAAACGAAATCTTCAACGAAACCGTGCGGTTGCTGACACAAGAGTTCACCTACGCCCGCTACAAGCCGCTGACATATTACACGGGCGAGCGCGAGCAACGGGAGGTGCAGAGCCAGCAGAACCTCGCGAAATTCATGAAAATCCTCATGGTGAAACGTTTGGAAAGCAGCTTTTTTGCATTTCGGCTGACACTGGAGCGCTTCATCCATTCATACGCCCGCGTCATCGAGGAATTCCATAAGGGGCAGGTCTATATCAGCAAGAAACATATCAACACAATCTTTGACTGTTTGGAGACGGACGACCAGGAAGCCATCGAACGATTGCTTGAAGCGGACAAGGCGGAACGATTACACGCAAAAGATTTCTCAGCCGAGTTCATTCGCGACTTGGAAAGCGACCTCAAAATCCTACGTAAAGTTCACGGCCTATGGAAAAAGATCACACGCGACCCCAAATGGGAAGCATTCCGTGACATGCTACGCAACGAGCCGAAGGTAAAAAAGGACAAACTCATTATCTTCACCGAGTCGCGGGAAACCGCTGAATATCTTGCACGACAAATTTCCGACGAAGTCGAGCACAAAGTGCTGCTGTTTACCGGTAATTCCGACGAACCTGTCCGCAGGGAAGTGATCGCCAATTTCGACGCGCGCGCGTTTCAGCCCAAGAACAACTACCGGATCCTTGTCGCCACCGAGGTGCTCTCGGAAGGCGTCAACCTCCACCGTTCCAATGTTGTCATCAATTACGACATCCCCTGGAATCCCACACGTCTCATTCAACGTGTGGGACGCGTCAACCGCGTGGATACCAAGTTCGACACCATCCGCACCTACAATTTCTTCCCGACCGAGGAGGGTAACGATCTCATCAAACTCAGGGAGGCCGCCGAGGCCAAGATCCACGCCTTCATCGAAATGCTTGGCGCGGATGCCCGGCTACTGACCGAGGGCGAGGAGATCAAGTCGCACGATCTGTTCGCCAAACTGAGTTCCAAGAAAACCATCACGGGCGAGGACGAAGAGGAAGAAAGCGAACTGGAATACCTGACCGAGATTCGTGAGGTGCGCGACAAGCATCCAGTATTATTCGCCCGAATCAAGCGCCTCCCCAAGAAGGCGCGATCGACAAAGGTGGTTTCCGCTGAGGCCAGGGTCGTTACAAAGGAATTCCCATCGCTTCTCACGTATTTCCGTCAGGCTCGGCTTGACAAGTTCTTTCTGGCCAAGCCGGACGGGATCGAGGCCGTCGAACTCGACTTTTTCACCGCTGCCAAAGAGCTCAAGCCGGTCGACCAATCGGAGAAACGCCGGCCCATTTCGCATGATTTCTACGCGCTACTTGACAAAAACAAGCAGGCTTTCGAGGCCGCGACCAGCCTCGAAAACGATGATGCGATCCCCAAGCACAAAGGCGGCGCGAACGATGCCTATATCCTAAAGCGGCTCAAGGCAAGAGAGATCCGAGGCTATCACGGGTACACTGAAGACGACGAGGCGTACATTCGGCAGGTGATCCAGCTTCTGACCGATGGCGCCCTGCCACGGCCCACCACCAAAAAGGTGGCGGAGGCGCTAAAAAGGGCAATCGAACCTCTCACAGTGCTCGGCATCTTGCGGCGGGACATCCCCGCGCCGTTCTTTCAGCCGACCCGTGTTCAAGTGGGGCCTCACGCGCTCAGCCCGCGTGAAGTCATCCTCTCGTCGTACCTGCTGGAGGCGACAAAATGAACCGTGACCAGGCTCGCAATCTGATCCGCCAAACCTTCACTCAATCCTTCGATAAAACCTGCTTCCGAAACTTCACCTTCAACGTCCTCAACCGCGTAGATGAATTGAAGGCCGCCCAGTGGAACACAACCTACGTGAAGAATGCCTTCAGGGACCACGTCCACCGCTACGAGCGGCTCGGCACGTACACGTCGCCTGAAAAGGAAAAACTCGACGTGCTGATCGTCCACCTGACGAAGGAATCAAAACTCGAGTGGGCCCGTACCACAATCCGCAACTTCGTGGCCGACCACCTCAAGAACCGCCACGAAAAAGACGCGGCTCTTGTCGCGTTTGTATCGCCCACCGAGCGACAGTGGCGCTTCTCCTACGTCAAAATGGAGTACGCCACCATCGAAAAGGACTCCGGCAAGGTTGGTGTGGAAACACGTCTGACTCCCGCCCGCCGATTCTCCTACCTGGTCGGCGAGGGCGAGAGCTGTCACACCGCGCAAACCCGCTTTCTCGACCTGCTCCAAAATACAGACACCGATCCCGCCCTTGCTGAGATTGAGGAAGCCTTCAGCGTCGAGGCCGTTACCAAGGAATTCTTCACGAAATACACCGAGCTGTTTCAGGAGATTTACGGGGCGCTGGAAAAGCTTGTTGCCAAGGACAAGACCATCCGGGAAGAGTTCAAGGCAAGGGGCGTCAATCCAGTAGACTTCGCCAAAAAGCTGATGGGCCAGATCGTGTTCCTCTACTTCCTCCAGAAGAAAGGCTGGCTCGGTGTTGCCACGGGACAGGATTGGGGTAGTGGCTCGCGCGACTTCCTGCGGCGGCTGGCCAACGGCGAGCACGGCCAATACGACAATTTCTTCAACGACATCCTTGAACCGCTCTTCTACGACACCCTCGCCACCGACCGTGGCCACGAAGCGTGGTGCAACCGCTTCAAATGCCGCATCCCGTTCCTCAACGGCGGCCTGTTCGAACCATTAGGCGATTACAACTGGCGAAAAAGTGACGTTCTCCTGCCGAACCGTCTCTTTACCAACTCTGATCAAGTGGAGGAAGGCATCACCGGCACCGGCGTGCTCGATGTGTTTGACCGCTATAACTTCACCGTCAACGAGGCCGAACCGCTGGAAAAAGAGGTGGCCATTGATCCCGAAATGCTCGGGAAAGTCTTCGAAAATCTCATCGAGGAAAATCGGCGCAAAGGTCTGGGCGCGTATTACACCCCGCGAGAAATTGTCCACTACATGTGCCAGGAAAGCCTCATCAACTACCTCGACACTGCCATCAACACTGCCCACGAAACGATCGCCGCCGAGAAACCAAAGCAGGGCAAATTATTCGGCGCGCCGGAGCCAGAACAGCAGTCACTCAAAACAACGGCCTACCGTGAGATCGTACGCCGCGAGGACATCGAAACATTCGTTCACCTGGGCGAGCAGATTTCTCACTACGAGTCTGTGAATACGAAATACCCCGTTAAAATGCCGAAGAGCATTCAAGGCCACGCACGGCTGATCGATGAAAAGCTGGCCGACATCACCGTCTGCGATCCCGCCGTCGGGTCAGGTGCGTTCCCCGTTGGAATGATGACCGAGATTGTCCGTGCCCGCTGTGCGCTCACGCCATACTTCAACGACGTCCACGAGCGCACGCCATACCACTTCAAACGCCACGCCATTCAGAACTGTATGTATGGTGTGGACATCGACGCCGGCGCGGTTGACATTGCCAAGCTCCGCCTCTGGCTCTCGCTGGTCGTGGATGAGGAGGATGTAAAGCAGATCAAGCCGCTGCCCAACCTCGATTACAAGGTCGTGGCGGGGAATTCGCTGAGAGGGATTGAGAAGGGCCAGCTTGAAAATTGGAAAGCTATCCACCGACTCGAAACCTTGAAGCCTCTTTACTTCGATGAAGTGGACAAAAAGAAGAAGGACACATACAGACAGGAAATCGATGATCTGATCCACAAGCTCACAGATGGCGGGACTATCTTCGATTTTGAGATCTATTTTTCCGAAGTTTTCCACAAGAAAAGGGGATTTGACGTGGTGATCGCAAACCCACCTTATATCCCTATTGAGCAAATGACCGATCATGAGAAGACTACTTACCAATCAAGAAATCCCGAGCTATCTCGTAAGTTCGACTCATCCGTAGTATTCGTCCTGGAATCACTAAGACTTCTTAACAACGGTGGCTATTTGTGTTTCATATCATCACTGACATGGCAGACCGGCGAAAATTACGCCCAGATGCGACGTACATTAGTGACTAAGTACGGCATTGTTAAGATTGTAAATCTTCCATTTGATATTTTTGAGTCCGTATATGTTGATACTGGGATATATGTGCTCGCCAGTCGGACAAGTCCGCATTACGTACTTGTTCGCTTCGACAAAAAGGACACAGAGCTTGATTTTCTGTCGGCGGTGGCCCAAATCGTCCCCATATCGGCTATCGAACCTCCCCATTACCGTGTTGTACTGGATGTGCACGTTGCAGAAGTGATTAGGCGATGTAAGGCGCGCGGATTTGTTTCGCTGGGAGATGTTACAAAGTCAACACAGGGCCTCGCAGGAAGTGCATTCAGGCGTACCAATCACCGCGATAGCGGCTTTCCGTTCGTTGAAAAAGGGCAAGTTTATCGATACGTCTTAGTTATCGAAACAGTAGTCAATGTAGACATATCTGAGCATCAAAACTTAGTTCCATTTTACGATGTGGGGCCAAAGATTCTGATCCGGAGAGTGATCAACCGTCAGGACCGTTTGATGGCAACTCTAACAGAAGATCAATACTTGTTTAAGAAGGACGTGAATCCGTTTAGGGTAAAAGATGACCGCTTCTTGCCTGAGTACCTATTGGGTTTAATAAACAGCCGGTTTATCTCATGGTTGTACGTGAACTCATCTTCGATTGCTACAAAGGACGATTTCAGGCAAACCACATTAGCCGAGCTTCGGCACATTCCAGTGCCATTAGCGTCAAGAGATGATCAAGCATTCATGACGCAGCTAGTGAAACAGGTGCTTATTGCAAAGAAGATTAACCCAGACACTGATGTCTCATCACTTGAAGACGAGATCGATCAGCTCGTTTATTGCCTGTACGGTCTTACCCCCGAGGAAATTGCCATCGTGGAGGGTTCGCAAAAACGAAGGTGACGTATTTTCCCATAGCTGAATAACGAAGGGGAACCATGATGGCACACAAACTCTGGTTTACGGAAAAGAGGATGCTTTCCCCTCTCAGCCTGTTCCCTGACGGCCTGAGTACCACGCTCGCACCGCCAGCGTTTCTCTTAGCGCCATGAACCAGTCCGGCACAACTTGGAATCCGCGCGGGTCAGAGTGGCACCGGTGGGACCCACACCTTCATGCACCAGGGACTCTTCTGAACGACCAGTTTGGTGGAGACTGGGAAAAGTATTTGCAACATATCGAATCTGCGTCACCCCCAGTGCACGCTTTGGGCGTTACGGATTACTTCTGCATACAAACCTACCGTGAGGTTCGCAGACGAAAAACTGAAGGACGTCTGTCGCAGGTCGAACTCATCTTCCCCAACGTCGAGATGCGCCTTGACCTCAAGACCGAGAGAAAGAAACCGATCAACATACACTTGCTCTTTTCACCAGACGATCCGGACCACGAGGCAGAGATAGAGCGCATTCTCAGCTATCTGACGTTCGAGTTCCGGGAGCGGAAGTACCGGTGCACGCAGGCGGAGCTCGCTGAACTCGGTCGGGCGTTTGACCCGCAACAGATTGCTGGGCGAGGCGCCATTCGCGCCGGTGCAAACCAGTTCAAGATCACGCTCCCGGACTTGCGGCAACTCTTCCGCAATGATGTATGGCTCCGGAAGAATTGCCTGGTCGCCGTTGCTGGGGGCCTCGGTGACGGTACCTCCGGTCTTCAAGAGGACGACTCGTTCGCCGCGATGCGGCGGGAGATTGAAGCATTTGCCCATATTATATTTGCAAGTACACCGAGTCAGCGCGACTTCTGGCTCGGAAAGAACCCAAATGCCGATCGCTCCTCCATCGAACGGACATATGGTGCCCTCAGGCCCTGTTTGCATGGGTCGGACGCCCACCGTGATGGGCAGGTGGCAGCGCCGGACCTCGATCGTTACTGCTGGATCAAGGGCGACCCGGCTTTTGAAGCGCTCCGGCAAGCGGTCATCGAGCCGGAGGAGCGTGTGTGGCTCGGGGCGGCCCCCCCGGCGCATAGCATGCCGTCGGTGTCTATCCGTCGAGTACACACGACGGAGGCGCCGTGGCTTGAGAACGACTATGTCGAGCTCAACGCGGGCCTGGTCGCTGTCATCGGAGCCCGAGGCTCCGGAAAGACAGCGCTCGTCGAGATGATCGCATCGGGTGCCAACGCGATAGGAGCCGCGTTCGGCGAGTCATCGTTTCTGAAGCGGGCATCCTCACCGGTCGATTACTTGGGGAATACCAGAGTCGAGCTCACGTGGGGTGACGACTCCAAGACCGAAGCCGTTAGGCCGCCGCGTCAGGGTGAGACAGGGGAACGCGGGACCGAAGACGCGTGCTATCTGTCGCAACACTTTGTGGAGAGGCTCTGCTCGGCGGAGGGGCTTGCGACGGAGCTCCGCCGAGAGATGGAGCACGTCGTCTTCGACGCGACTGATCCAACAGAGCGGCTCGAGACAGACTCGTTCGAAGAACTGACGGACGCGTTGCTAGAGCCGATCCGACGCCGACGGGAGGAACTTCAGAGCGCTATCCGATCTACGACCGAAGCGATAGTACGGGAGGATCTTCTTCGCGATCGGCTACCTACGTTGCGGAAGGATTGCGATGCGCTGAGAAAGCAGATCGAGAAGGATCGCAAGGAACTTAAGTCTCTCCTGCCGAAGGGGAAAGAGCAGCGTGCTCGTCGCCTTTTCCACCTTGAGCAAGCGTGCGCGAACGCGGAGGCGAAGGTCGAGAACTTACGACGGCGTCGCAAGACGCTTGACGATCTTACTAAGGAGATCGCTCATATCCGTGCAAACACGGAGCCCACACGTTTCGCTGATATGCGCAAGAGGTTCGCTAGCGCCGAGCTGTCCGACGCCGACTGGAGCGCGTTCAGCATGATATTTACAGGTGACGTGGACGCGGTTCTGTATCACGCGAAGTACGTAGCAGATAAGTCCATCGCCGCCTTGATCGAGGGCGACCCGACTTCCCCTGTTGACACGACCAAGACGCCGCTGACTGAGTGGCCACTCAAGCATCTTAGGGCTGAACGCGACATCGTCAAAAAGGAAGTGGGAATCGATGCCGAGAAACAAAAGAAGTGCGAAGGCCTTCAGCGCGCGATTACACAACAGGAAACGTCCCTACGGCGTTTGGAAGCTGACATTAAGGATGCAGAAGGCGTGGATGCGCGACGTTCGCATCTCATTGATTTGCGTCGGACACAGTACGCCCAGGTTTTCGACACTCTCGTCGAGGAGGAGGGGACCCTTGATCGGTTGTACACTCCCCTGCGGAGCGAACTCGCGGGTACTGTGGGTGCGCTCGCGAAGCTTAAGTTCGTCGTACAGCGGCGCGTCGATCTAGACGCTTGGGTGATGGATGGCGAGCGACTACTTGATCTTCGAAATGCGACGAGGTTCCGTGGGCACGGTGCGATTCGGAATGAGGCGAAGCAGCACCTGCTCTCAGCTTGGACGCGAGGCGCAGTCGAAGAGATCGCGACCGCGATGGATGCCTTCCGCGCGGAGTACAAGCAGGACCTTGTCAACGCCATGCCCGCTTCGGTTCCCCCTGAGGAGCGCCGAGCTTGGACCCAGTCCGTTGGGGCCTGGCTCTATGACACAACCCACGTCGGCATCGAGTACGGCATTCAGTACGACGGCGTGGCGATCGAGCAGCTATCGCCTGGCACGCGAGGTATCGTTCTTTTACTTCTTTACCTCGCGCTTGATCGCCAGGACCGCCGGCCCATCATTGTTGATCAGCCTGAGGAGAACTTGGACCCCAACTCGGTCTTCGAAGAGCTCGTTCCACACTTCCGAGAGGCACGGAAGCGTCGCCAGGTGATCGTTGTTACACACAATGCGAACCTCGTGGTAAACACGGATGCTGACCAGGTTATCGTAGCGAAGGCGGTTCAGACCGCAGGTGGCGGATTGCCCACTATCTCGTACCGGAGTGGCTCGCTGGAGAACCCGAACATCCGACGCTCGGTCTGTGAGATCCTTGAAGGCGGCGAGCGGGCTTTCCTTGAACGGGAACGGCGCTACCGGCTGCGATGGGATGAAACCATTCCATCGTCGGAGTCAATGCAAGCGCGAGGGAGTCAAGACTGATCGTGGGGGGACAGATTTATTTTCCTATCTCAATTAGAATGAAGACCCATTTTGCACCAATCCTGATCAGTGCCAGCGTCTTATTATCGTCCTGTGCCATTCTGCGCGATACGAATTCAAAGACGCTTGAAGAGGCGACATCCGGCTTAGCCTGTATCGAGTACAAAGATAATCTCACCTGGCAGAAGGTGGAAGAACTGCTCGGCGAGCCGGATGAGTTTCCTCTGCCTCAACCTGACGAAGATCTCAGTAGGAATGCCCGGATCTATAAAAGCAAGAATGTGATTTTCTATACAAAACGGCAGGAGATCCGGGAAGGGGGCAAGGTGAGGGTTCAGGAGGTCATCACCAAGATCGAAGTGTGCGGGAAGAAATAGGGAAGGCGCATGGTCAACATTGATGAGTTTTTAACCAGATCAGGCGGAAAGGCAACGGTGCATAAGAATTTCAGGCTTACGGCGGAGCAAGAGCTAACGGAGAAGTTGGCTATTGCCGTCCCTGACATGCACCTGCTGGAGAAGGGTCCCAATGACGATTTCCTCGATGCACAACGGGCCAAACAGTCATTGGGAGAAAGAGCTGCCCATGAGGAGCGCTTTGTGGATTTCTTGGATTTTCTCACGGAGCTTAAGACTGAGCTGAAAGAGGACTTAGAAATTGTCCAATTGGGCGATATGTATGATCTGTGGCAGGCGAGAGGTAATACCAATAAGATCGAGTCAAAATATACGAACGTCCTGGGCCTCATGGATAAACTGCAAACCGCTTATGTCATTGGCAATCATGATTTTGATCTGTGGAATTACTACAAAAAGAAAGGCATTACCTTTAAACGAGAATGGCGGCATTATGCCAAGAACAAAGCTGGTGAAGTCTCGGTCTTCTACGAGCATGGGTTTCAGGCCGATTTTGCCAATAATCAAGAACGCTGGACCGGCGTCATTGGCCGGGAGATCACCAAAATCGTTGGAGCAATGGAGTACATCGAACCGGACATTGACTTGATACTAGGAAATACCTGGGATTCCATCTCACGGACGTTTAGCATCTATAACGCGGGCTTAACTCCGGTCAAAGACCCTGCAGGTTTTAACACCCATGAATACATCAACCACTACGTCGGTGTCATTGAGAAATATCGGAACGGTCAGACCGATGACCACCAACAGCTTCCACACTTGGTATGTGCCGTTATTGGTCACACCCACCAAGCCCGGTTAGTCACTCGCCCTCACAATGGCGTGACCTATTACCTGATGGATTGTGGCTCCTGGGTCAACGGGGGACATGAATTCGGAATTATTACGGGAAATGAGGTAGCAGTCTGTCAGTGGGGATGAAAAATTTGCTGTTATCGGCATACTCTGGACTCCACCGTTCGACAGACTCACGGTTTCCACTGTTCTTCAAACTCGACCGGCACCTCCCGATATTCCCGAAGGAGTGTCGTTGACATATCCTTCATAGTCGGCGTTGTCTTCTTCAACGCTTCCCCAGTGACTTTGAGGGCAGCATCAAGCCTGTCTCACGAGACTGGACACAAAGGGATAGGGAGATCATTGGTGACTCCAACAAGACTCGACCCGAAAAGGGAGAGTGGCTCATAAACCGCAGACGGTCGCCCACCAGATTCCCTTGACGGCACTGCTGAAAGGCATATAATGCAAGCATCAGAAGGAGGTGCTTGTAATGCGCACTACAATCAATCTGGATGATGATCTGATCAAGGAGCTGATGCACGTGTCAGGGGTCAAGCGGAAGAGGGAGGCGATCCACCTGGCGATCTCTGAGTTTCTTCGGAGGAAGAAGATCGAGGGATTGCTGGCCCTTGAGGGCAAGGTCCACATGGATCTCGATTGGCGCAAGTTGGAAGAACAGGAGCTGAAGGCCCAGGCAGCACGCGAGGGACGCGGGCGTGGTCATCGCTGATACATCCCTCTGGATCGAGTACTTCAAAGGGGGCGATGAGCCGGCCCGGGCAGGCCTGCGGACCCTGATCCGGACTGAACAGGTCGTACTTGTGGGCGTGGTGCTCACCGAACTACTCCAGGGGTGCCGATCCTCCGAGGATGTCGATACAATCCTCTCACATCTCTCCGGCCTCCGCTTCCTGGATACCACCTTCTCAACCTGGAAACGAGCCGGCGAGCTTTCTGCGTCGCTCCGTCGGAAAGGTGTCACGCTTCCCTTGTCGGACCTTGTCATCGGCGCTCTTGCTGTGGAACATGGGTGCCCGGTATACACTCTCGATACACACTTCAAGCACATTTCAGGTCTCACACTGTACGCGCCACCTCGTTCACCGCAGGCGCCATAAGCTCATCTCTGAGGTCTAAAGGCTTCTTGGCGCGCTCGCGCAGCACTGCACCGAGTAGGAAGACCATGCGAGCAAGGTCTAAGCAGCAGGTCCGGAAATCGCGGCCGCGCTGCTCCTCGAATCGAAGATCGATCGGGCAGCGCTTCGACGCCATCGTCACCAGAATGTTAGAACTGAAGGTGCTTACCAATCACCGCGTCCAACTCCGCAATCGTCGCGTCATCCCGCAGTAATTGCAAGTCGCTGGCAAGCTCCTGAAATTTCTCCCGTACAAATCGTTCATCAGCAACCGGTTTGAACGGGACACGAAAGAGAAGTCGATGCCGTGAGAGGGCATTGGGGGCAAGCGAACCGCTTATCCATGCGCCAAAGCGCACACCAGCATATAGTAACTTGGCTTGAAGGAACGAGCATCCGCCTGCTCTACAGGCGTGATAAAACATGATGTCAGCGTCCTTTCGTGGAATAGTCGGGTCGCCACAGGCGACATCATGAACGACCGACGCACGCCGGTAGTCATCAGTATATGGACTGCCTACGGTATCCCACAAGGGACGCGGAATACTTGCCCCATTAATCTCGCTGTCCGATGGAGCGAGCCACACCCTTCCATCGGGGTCAGTATACGAGAAATCTTCCACAAGGCGCATATTGCGATCCGCACCGTTTTCGTCGACCAGCCATTCCGTTCTTGGATTGCCGGAAAATGTCCCGTGGTTACTCATCGAATCCTCCTTGAGAGTTCTAACCGCCTGGCGCGGAGCGACCGACGGTAACGGGCGCGTCAGTCAATCGGCGCCACTTCCGCGCCGGTCCGATCGAGCGCCGGGTCAGGCTGCCACCTCGACCGTTGCGTAGAAGTTGACTTGCTTTGCAGTACGGCGTGGTCTTACTGCATGTTGCCGCGGAGGTGGAATTCTGATGCCGCCCTCGCGCTCACCTCGCGTGATACCTCGCATCCGCCCCCTTCCATCGTGAGATTTTGGTGTCTACCTTATTAAGGGAGGAACTCCGCCAGGTTCATCGTGTGGTTAAGCGCTCCCAGAGGCTCTTCAGGCCGACAGCTTTTTGGCAATGTTTGCAACATGCTCGCCTTGGAATTTCGCGATGGTCAATTCATTCTCCGACGGCTGGCGTCGGCCATCTCCACCGGCGAGCGTGCTCGCGCCGTAAGGCGTGCCGCCCGTAATTTCATGCATGTTGAGCAAGGCTTGGCATGAGTACGGCACACCGACGATCACCATCCCCTGATGCAACAGCGTGCTGTGGAATGACGTAATGGTGGTCTCCTGCCCACCGTGTTGACTTGCGGTGGAGGTAAAAACACTGCCCACCTTGCCGATGAGCGCACCGCTCACCCAATGTTTCCCCGTTTGATCCAGGAAATTGCGCATCTGTGAGCACATGTTCCCGAACCGGGTCGGGGTACCAAAGATAATTGCATCGTAATTGGGCAACTCATCAATCGTCGCAATAAGGGCTTCCTGATCCAGTTTTGCGCCGGCTTTTCGAGCCACCTCTTCAGGCATCAGCTCCGACACACGCTTGATCGTGACCTCAACGCCCTCTACGGAACGAGCGCCCTCGGCTATCGCCTTCGCCAATATTTCAACATGTCCATACATGCTGTAATACAGGACTAAGATTCTCGTCATTGACCGCCTCCTTGGGATACCGCCTCACGGGGTTACAGATCGGTGGCGAGCGAATGCGCGAGTGTTGCGAGCGTCGGACTCCAACCGGTTAGTTATGCGCTCTGCCGTGACGCCGTTCGCCGTGACTGATGCCTCCGGATGAGGCCCGCCAAAGTCCGGAGAGCTTTGTTCGTCTTCTCAACAACGAATTTATTCGCAATATCCCACACTTACCCCAACCGGTCAAGACCGTACTGGCTGATAAACCCTGTCAGTGTCGGCGGCCTATTTCCCCAACAACCTGCTGTCTATCTCGACAGCCCTATAGGCGATCAGCGGGGCTATTGACCCCCCTGTCCGTTCCGGGTGCCTTGTCGTCGGCAACGCCCTTCAACCTGAGAACCGATCGCAGCTCGCGACAGCCACACACCCTCTCGACTCTCAGATGAGTTGACGTCTCCATCGGGGCACTGTAATGTATGACCCATGGAGGCGCCGGATGCGCATTTCGGGATTTGAGCGATGCTACCGTAGCCGCAGCGGACAACGTGAAGATATAGGAAAAGTGTCCCGAACAGTCAGGGAGAACCTTGCGGAATACTATGACCGTCGAGGCGTACTCGGCGAACTCGAAGAAGCGCCTGTGGAATTCGCCCTGGAGGAGGAGTTGCGCCAGCAGATCTTGCACGGCCGCAGGAGACGCCGTCTCCAAAATATCTCAATCAAAGTCGATCCGGCTCAGATCCAGGCGCTGCGAAAGATTGCGACCACCAAATCAATCCCTTACCAGACACTGATCCGCCAGTGGCTGGCAGAGGGCATACGCAAAGAGCTCCATCTCACCGTCAAGTAGACTCTAATTCACATTCTGGGAACCCCATACTGATTTCTCTTTGGCGTAAGGTATCTGGCAGCCGACCTGAAAATCAAATAATCCCAGGCGATCTCTCCCCGGAATCGCAGATGGTTCGAGGTGACACAACTTACGACTCCTACCGGCATTCGCAGGCTACGTTTTCACAGCGCGGATGGAGCGCATCGACGCGCCATCCCGTTTCGGGTTCTCAAGCAACCACCAGTGGAGGCGAACCTGTGAAGCGCTGTCTGCAGACAGCAGTAATCGGTTTGATGGTGCTGGTCGGCGCTTGCCGTCCCGAATCGGTGAACGTGGCGGAATTGGCAGCACGGGTGCCAGTTACCATTTCACCACGCCAAGCGGGTGCGACGGAGTTGAGTATCCTGTTTGGCGGCGACACTTATTTTGGGGAGAGTTATCCGGTCGCGCCGGATGTTTTACGCGAAAAAGGTTACCGGTGGATGCTGGATGGGTTGCGTCCGTTGCTGAATGCAGCCGACTGGAGCGTCTTAAATTTAGAGACGCCGGTCACTCGGCTGACGAATTCGTCGTTGTTTGGACGGAAGGAATTCGTCCACCGTGCTGAGGCCGAACAGACGCCGTCGGTGTTGGCGGCATACGGGGTCCGGGTGGTTTGCCTCGCGAATAATCACGCGTTCGATTACGGCGACGCAGGCATGGCGGAAACGATCCGGTTGTTCAACAAGCGCGGCGTGGAATCGTTCGGCGCGGGAACGAACTTCGTTGAAGCTGTTCGTCCGTGGCTTGGCGAGTTCACGCTGGACGGGCACCGTCAGGTCGTGGCGGTGGTGGGAGGTCTCGAATATTACCGGATATTCGAGCGACAAGGCGGACGCTATGCGACGGCGGAGCGAGGCGGCGTAGCCAGATTGGACGCCAAGCTTCTCTTGTCGCTGATAGCTGAATTGCGTCGCCGGCATCCGGGGATTTTCATCATTGCGTTTCCGCACTGGGGTTGGAACTACGACTGGAAGAGTCCCCGGCAGGAACAGGAGGCCAAGAATCTGTTGGCTGCCGGTGTCGATTTGGTGTTGGGGCACAGCGCACATCGGATGCAGGAAGTGGAGCGAGTTGAAGGCCGGTGGGTCGTGTACAGCTTAGGAAATTTTGTATTTGGCTCGCCGGGTCGATACGCGGAACTTCAATCGCCGCCGTTCAGTCTGGTGGCGCTACTGATGTTCCGAGTCGTTGATCGCCAAGTGCACCCACTCCTGAAGCTTTACCCGATTCTGTCCGACAACCTGCAGACCGGCTACCGGCCGCGATTAGTGAATGAAACGGAATTTACTGATGTCGTTCAACTGTTGCGGCAACGAAGTCCATCGCGCAATTTGATGCAAACCGGCGTGGATAATCTGGGGCCACACGTGAGACTGGAGCTGCGATGAACCGCCAATTCTCCCTCAGATATCGGTTGCGGCGCTGGTGGTTTGCCAAGAAGTATCGGTGGGAGGCGCGGTGTGTCGTTCGACTCGCGGTGTGGTTGCGTGGCGTGCCGGTCGTGGCCGTGACGGGTACGAACGGCAAAACAACGACGGTCCACCTGATTGACCGTATGTTGCGGGAGGCCGGGTACCATGTCGGCAGTTGTACTACCTACGGCGTGTATCACGATGGGGTCCGTGTCGCGGAGGGCGACAAGGCCGGCCACCTTGGCGTCTGGCGGGCATTGCATTGCCGCGGCTTGCAGGTGATCGTCGCGGAAGTCGGTCGCGGCGGCATGCTGCAGTACGGTACGGGATTTTCGCAATGCCACGTCGGCGTGGTAACGAATGTCTTGGCTGATCACCTCGGCTTGGACGGCGTGTGGACGGTGGGGGAGATGGCGGCCGCAAAGGCTGAAATCATTCGACGCACGGACCCGGCGGGCGCGGTGGTCTTAAACGCCGACGATCCGCGGGTAGCGGCGATGGCGCAGCGAACCGCGGCCCAGCCGGTGTGGTTCAGCATTGAGGGACGAGAGCGCGAGTTCGATCGCGGCTGGTTTCTGCGCGACGGCGCGTTGTGGCGCAAAGACGGTGCCGGCGAGGAACGCCTGCTGACTGCCATCGAGATGCCGATGACTCATGGCGGCCACCAGCGCTACAACATCGCCAACGCCCTCGCTGCCTTGGCCGCCGTCGAGGCGATGGGCAATCGGTTTGCTGTGCCGCGTGCCGCACAGTGTGCGGTTTTGCGCGAGTACGAACGCGACCATCGGGTGTACCCGCCCGGTCGGTTCATCTTGGCCCGCTTCCGCGGCCATTATATTCTCCTGCTGCACCTCAAGAACCCCGACGCTTACCGGGTGGAGGCGCCGTTTATCCGACGCGTGCAAGCCGCACTCGGCTGCCGCTACCTTATTGGCGCAGCAACCTCGGTTGGCAACCGCTTGGAGGAGTACCACCGCGCGGAGTCTGAGGAACTGGCCCGCTTGTGCGACGGCGTGTTCCTGCGGCCACCGGTGGACAAGTACCTGCGCAGTTTGCCGGCCGAGGAGTTGCTGCGGCGGTTGTCAGTGGCCCTGAAACCTGGGCAACTGCTCAGTACTGACCCACTGCCGGCCGAGATGATGCTCGAACGGGCGCGAGAGTTGTTTGGTAACTCGTTCATTCTGATGTACTGCCGGACGCACGCCGACCCGGCATTCAACTTGGAAACATTCCTTCGCGAGGCTGAAGTGTTACCGCTGCCGGCGGCGGCCTTAGCGGGAGCGGCGTAACATGGCGCAGCACCGGCTCAAATGCCTACACCAGGACTGCGGGGCAGAGTTTGTCGATGAAGACTTTCGACCGCTCTTATCGTAGTGGGGAGGAGAGGAAAAAAACATTTGACAGCGTGAGAAGCTGATGATACAAGAACGTATTAAAGAATTAAAGAGATGATAGACTAAACCACTTTTAGAAGGAGGGAACCAATGAAGGAAGTTTACGAACAGCATGGTTGCGAGACGGATGCTAAGAAGCTCTACACGAAGCCGACCCTCACCAAGCACAAGGGCCTGCGGGACATCACCGCTGGTACCGTTGTATCCCGTACCGCCGATTGATTGATAACACCTCTGCGAGCATTCATCGGCGGGGTAATGGTGTGCCGAGAGGGGGCCCACCAGTGACGATTCGCTGGTAGCGAAAGCCACGGGACACATTACTCGTATCCCACTCTCGTCTTTCATCTACCGCTGGTTCAATCCGCCGAATTGGCGAAGTCGTCTGTCCGCGACGTTTGGATCGCCCGGTCGTCCTTTCACCTACTTCTTGGTCAGCCAGCCCAGTGGCTCAACCCCTCGGCCATCAGCAGCTTGGCGAGGTCGCACCGCTCCCCGATGCTTATCCCGAGGTAGGCTGCCGGCTGTCCCTCGCGAATCGGGTGCAGGCGTCGGCGCCAAGATGGTAGTCGCGTCTCCTGTCGTTTGGTCACGCTCTTCACTTGCCCCGATCTCCCATCCCAGCCAGCCGGTAGTAAAGATATGGTAGTGCAGGTCCGTATCAATCCAATTCCGATGACGTTGCAGGCAGTGAGTACGATCGTGTACAATACGCGATGGTCCTTCGAGATATTGGATTGCCGACCGGCGGCTGGAAAGCGACAGGAGAGAGAATGATCGAAGCGGACAAGCTCACGAAATTTTACGACAAGCATACAGCGATTCGGGACGTGTCCTTCAAGGTTGAGAAGGGGGAGATCGTAGGATTCCTCGGGCCGAACGGCGCCGGCAAGACCACCACGATGCGGATCCTGACCGGTTGTCTGCCGCCCAGCAGCGGGACGGCGCGCGTCGCCGGCTTCGACGTCCTGACCGATTCGCTCCAGATGCGGCGACGCATCGGCTACCTGCCGGAGAACGTGCCGCTCTATACCGATATGAAGGTGACCGACTACCTGGCGTTCGTGGCAGAGGTAAAGGGCGTGGATCGTGGACAAAGGCGACAGAGGATCGACGAGATCATGGACAAGTGCGGCGTCGCCAAAGTCCGGCAGACCTTAATCGGAGCGCTCTCGCGCGGTTACAGGCAGCGGGTCGGGATCGCTCAGGCGCTGCTCAACGATCCTGAGGTGCTCATCATGGATGAGCCGACTATCGGACTCGATCCGAGCCAAATTATCGAAATCCGGCAGCTCATCAAAGAGCTGGCCGGCCAAAGTACGGTGATCCTGTCGACGCACATCCTGCCAGAGGTCAGCATGCTCTGTCATCGGGTGATTATCATCAACAATGGACAGATTGTGGCGGTCGATACCCCGGAGAACCTGACGGCCGGGCTTCAGAGTTCCACTAAACTGCGCATCAGGGTCGAGGGACCAGTGAACCAGGTTGGAATGGCCCTGACCCAGCTTCCAGGTGTACTGCGAGTCATGGCGGAGGATGAGGCGCACCTGTCTGTCGGGCATGCAGACGCACAGACAGGCGAGACCACCCACAGCTTCGTCATCGAATCGGAGCGACATTGCGACCTGCGTCGCGAGGTCTCCCGCCTGATCGTTGAGCGCGGGTGGGGGCTGCTTGAGCTCCGTCCCGCCGACATGAGCCTGGAGGAGATCTTCGTGCGCCTGGTAACCAAGGAAGCGCATGAGGTGCAACCATGAACGTCCTGGCGATCTTCAAGAGAGAATGGCGCGCCTACTTCGCCTCGCCGATCGCCTACGTGGTCCTGACCATCTTCGCGCTGATCTCAGGCTACTTTTTCTACAGCCTCCTTACGTTTTTCTCGCTCAGCAGCCTGCAGGCCACGATGAACCCCACGTTCGGTCGAGGCTTGAACGCCTCTGAGTGGATCGTTCGCCCGCTGTTTCGCGATATCGCCATCACCATGCTGCTCCTGATGCCCGCGGCCACCATGCGCCTGTTTTCAGAAGAGAAGAAGACGGGAACCATCGAACTGCTCTTCTCGTACCCGATCAGGGACTGGGAGCTGCTGTTGGGTAAGTTCCTGGCGGCGCTCGCACTGTACGCAGCGATGCTCGGGATCAGCTTGCTTGACATCGCAATGCTCGGGACCTTTGCGACGTTGGAATGGGGGCTTATCCTGAGCGGCTACCTTGGCCTTCTGCTTCTCGGTATGGCCTTCCTGGCACTCGGGATTCTCGCCTCCGCCCTGACCGAAAACCAGGTGGTCGCCGCCGTCGGGGCCTTCGGCGTCCTCTTGTTGCTGTGGGTCATCGGTTGGACCACCGAGGCGGCCGGGCCGACGCTGGGCCCCATCCTCTCGCACCTGTCGATCATCAACCATTACGACAGCTTCGCCAAGGGCACCATTGAAAGCAGGGACGTGATCTTCTACCTCAACTTCACGCTCCTCTGCCTCTTCCTGACGCTCCGTTCCCTCGAATCGAAACGGTGGAGGGGCTAGCCATGGACAAACTTGCTCGCTTCGCCGTACCGGTCGGCCTCATCCTCCTTGTCGCCGGCGGGATTGCCTATAACATCAGCCCGGAGTTGAAGGCATGGATGGGAAGCATCCTCCTGCTCGGGGCGGTCCTTATCCTTGTCAGCGTGTACCGTTCCTTTGGCGCAATCATGACTTGGCTGAGTCGGCGCTCTACGATCACCGGACTGAACGTCGTCCTGATGACGATGCTGGTGCTGGGGATCATCGGTCTGGTGGAGGTCATCTCGGCCAAGCACAACACGCGGTTCGACCTGACGGCAGGGAAGCGGTACAGTCTCGCCGATCAGACCAGGAAGGTGGTCAGAGGACTCACTGCGGATGTCCAGGTCACGGCCTTCTTCCGAGCCGACCAGGCGGAGCGCCGGCCCGCCGAAGACCTCCTGCGCCAGTATGCCGACCTCTCGCAGCGGTTCCGCTTCGAAGTGGTCGATCCCGACAGGAACCCCGGCAGGGCCAAGCGATACGGCATCGCGACCTACGGGACTACGATCTTAGAGACGAAGGATAAGGAAGAAAAGATCTCTGAGGTGGATGAGGAGCACCTGACGAATGGGCTGGTCAAGCTGCTCCGTGAAGGGAAGCGCACGATCTATTTCCTGAAGGGGCATGGGGAGAACGAGTTGGAGGACGGATCGCGAAACGGTTACCGGCAGGCAAAAGAAGCGATCGAGAAGGCCAACTACCAGGTCAAGGAGCTGTTGCTCGTCCGCGAACGTGAGGTTCCACAGGACGCTTCGATGCTCGTGATCAGCGGGCCGAAGCGCGACCCGGCTGAATCGGAACTGCAGGCCCTGCAGGCGTTTGTCGAGCGCGGCGGAAAGCTGCTTATCCAGCTCGATCCGTATGCGGCGCCGAGCCTCAAGGCATTTGTGGGCCGATACGGCATCGTGGTCGGGGACGATGTGATTGTGGATCAGTACGCCCGTACCATGGGCGGTGATTACCTGATGCCCGTGGTCTCCAATTACTATCCGCATGCGATTACCCAGAATTTCACCCTTGCCTCTCTTTTTCCCTTTGCGCGCTCTGTGGACGTCGCGCAACAGACGCCGCAGGGTGTCACCGTCCAGAAGCTCGGGGAGACGGGTCCGGGAAGCTGGGCGGAGTCCGATAAAGGCGAGCTAAATCGGGGTCAACTCAGCTTTGAGAAAGGACAGGATCGGCAGGGACCGGTCTCAGTGGGGGCCATCGCCACGGTGCAGGCCCAGCAGACAGCAGCAGGCGCAGAGGCGAAGAGGAACACTATAGGGAAGGGAGACAAAGAGCAGGAGGCTCACGAGCAACCAACAGCAGCCCGGTTAGTGGTGTACGGCACCTCCAGCTTTGCCAGTAATAGCTTTTTGAACTTCTCGGGGAACCGGGATCTGTTCCTGAACAGCATCAGTTGGCTGGCCGAAGAGGAGGAGATGATCTCCATCCGGCCGAGGGAGGCAAAGACCACCCCCATTATCTTAAGCGCGACGCAAGGGCGAATGGCCTTCTGGTTCCTGGTCGTCGTGGTGCCGGCCCTATTCATGGTCTCCGGGACATCCGTCGTCCTCGGACGAAAACGGTCGCGATGAGGTGGCGATCGCTCAGCCTTCTCGTAGTGATTCTGACGGCTCTGGCCGTGGGCTACTACGCCCTGGAGACCAAGGGGAATAGATCCGGGTCGGATGGCAACCGCCTATTCCACGCTGAGGAGAAGGATGTCGAAGAGATCGTCATCACGCGGGGCGAAGGGCGGATCGTGCTGAAGCGTGAAGGCGACCTGTCTGCCGGCCTGGCAGGCGCGTGGCGATTAATCGAACCAATACAAGCCACGGCCGATGATACAGAGGTCACCTCACTGCTCCATACGCTTCTGGAAGCTAAGGAAGAACGACGCATCGAGGACGCACCCACGAACCTTGCCGACTACGGGCTTGAGCGTCCTTCGATCCAGCTTGGTCTCACGCTCAAGGGCGGAAAGACCTCGCCAACCCTCCTGCTGGGCGATCTGAATCCGAACGGCCGCTCCGTCTATGTCAAACGACCCGATCAGCCCGCGGTCTTCCTGGCGACCGTTGTTATACGGCTCCGCACGGACAAGAAGCCGGACGACTTCCGTAATAAAACGCTGCTGGCGCTGGAGCCGAACCAGGTCACCCGGGTCGAGATCACCATCAAGGGACAACCGATCAGCCTCAGCCAGGTTGAAGAAAAGGGATGGGAGATCAGCAAGCCGATCAAGGCCAGGGCAGATGCAGCCGTGATCGGGCAGATGCTGTGGAAGATCAAGGATGCCCGTGTAACCACATTTGTCGACTCCGGTCCCGACGCCAAACGTAAGTACGGCCTGGAGCGCCCCGATCTCATCGTAGAGTTGAAGGACGCGGGCAGCGTGAAGCGGCTCCTGCTCAAGAAGGCCGTCGACCCACAGGTCGGGGTCTACGCCTTGGCCGAACCTGGACAAGATGTGGTAACCCTCGATACAGCATTTCTGGACAGTTTACCGAGCGGACCGAATGCCTTCACACAGTCGACCCCACCCGCGTCGACCTCACCGTGATTCGAAAGACGTGTGCCTGCCTTCAGATAGGGAGCGCCAATGCAGCGCAAACGAGAGGACCGTATAGTAAATCGGGTAGACCAGAGACCAGGCAACCAGCGATGGCGACGGTTCGGGAAGCTGCCAGAGGAGCATCAGGAGTACCGCCACCCACAGAATACCCAATCCGATGGTCAGAGGACGGAGAGTTCGAGTGCGGCTGGGATAGATATATCTGATCGGCACCAGCACCATGATCGCCGCAAAGAGGGTGAAGGCCGCATTGAACCAGAGGGGGCTCCTCCCAATGTAATAGTAGAAAGTCAGGATATTCCAGTACGAAGGAAATCCGGTGAAAAAATGGTCGGGTGTCTTGGCGGAGACGTGACAGAAACGGTAGGCGCTGGCAAGCAGTGGAAAAAGCAGGATCCAGACCGAGACCGACGCCGGCAGCAGGTTCGCATCGTGAATGAATACGATCGGGACCACGACATAATTCAGATAGTCGACGATGTCGTCCAGCTTCGTTCCATCGAATTGTGGCAGGACCTCTTTGACGTGAGCCAGTCGCGCCAGCGGCCCATCCACAGCATCGAACACAACGGCCAGCATCATCCCGAAGAACGCCCCCCGATAATCGCCCCTGTGTATGGCGACGAGGCACCAGACCCCGATAACCGCCCCAAAAGCGGTGAACAGGTGCACCGCCCACGCCATAAGCAGCGGTCCCGTGCGCTCTCCTCGTTTCACACCGACCTTCCCATCTCTCCTCTACCACTTCACCAGTCAATGCCGCGCCCACGTTGCATCCAATCTTTCCGATGCCGATGGATCAACCGCGCATTCCAGTGAAATCCTGAAGAGAGTCAACTTTTACCGAAGTGTAAGTACCGCAGCATCATAACGAGCCGCGGACGAGTCCTTCTCGCACGTGCTTATGGTTCGAGATCATCCGCTCCCGTTCAGGCTTTTCGCCAAAGGTCAGGAGTTGTGACGTGCTCCGACCCGGATCTCCCCAGGCTTGAATACCAACCTTCGATTAACCTTGTAGTGTAAGACCCTTCATCGTGGGGTTGCAAGGAATCAGGGATAAGGATTGTGTCAGGGGAAGGATCCGCGGTCAAGGCACAAGAATCTGTCACGTGCTGGAGCTGCGCGTGAGTCGGGAGACGCACGGAGAGGAAGGACTGGTTGTATGTCGGGTGGGCGAACCCCAACAGTCATTTTACGTATTGCGCCTGGCGATCAGGTCCTTGATCAGCGGCGTCAGGATCAACTGCATGGCAAAATCCATCTTGCCGCCCGGCACAACGATGGTATTGCGGCGTGACATGAATGAATCCTTGATCATAGACAGCAGGTACTGAAAGTCGGCCTTCTCCGGGTTGCTGAAGCGGATGACGACGAAGCTCTCGTCCAGCGTCGGGATGTCGCGCGCCACGAATGGGTTGGAGGTGTCCACCGTGGAAACGCGCTGGAAATTGATGTCTGTATAGGAAAACTGTGGGCAGATATATTCCACGTAATCGGCCATACGTCGTAGTATGGTCTGCGTGACGGCCTCGGCCGAGTAGCCACGCTTCGCGGTATCGCGATGAATTTTCTGGATCCATTCGAGGTTGACGATCGGCACCACGCCGATCATTAGATCTACGTACTTGGCAATATTGACCTTGTCGGTCACCACCCCACCGTGCAGTCCCTCGTAGAATAGAACATCGGAGCCCTCGGGGATGGGTTCCCACGGAGTAAATTCGCCCGGCTTCAGGCTGGAGCCCAGCTTGGCGCTAAATTCAGCCGCCTCAGCGTCACTGTGGATGTAGAAGCGGCGCTGACATATGCCCTCTTCACCGTACCGGCGAAAGGTCTCCTCGATCTTATCAAAATCGTTGCATTCCGGTCCGAAATGACTGGGGGGATGCTGCCTATTCTCCTCGGCCAGCCTGACGGCGGCAGCGAATTGAGCGCGTGTCACATTGTGAAAGCTATCGCCCTCCAGTATCGCCGCTGTGATATTTTCTCGACGAAAGATCTGCTCGAAAGAACGCTTCACAGTCGTCGTGCCCGCACCGGAGGAACCGGTGACTACAACCACGGGATGCTTCTTGGACATGACTCTCCCCCTTTCATGGTACGGCCATAGGCCTCTCGTCCGGGTGATGTTCGCACAGCTGTATTGGCAAAAGGGAGTATCCACTTGACGCAAGCAAGCGCTTTCCAGCCTCTCCACCAGGCCTCTGGTTGGAAGGTGATTCTACCGGGATCAATCCCGATGACAGCTGTTGGCCGGCGCAAGGCCAGAGAAGCGCCTCCAGGCCTACCTGGAGCCGATTCACAATATGGACAATGAGTCACTTGCGTCAAATGGACATCCTCCTTTGCAGGTCCCACGTAACTCTAAACAATCAACCAATGTATGACAAGATATAATGCGCAGTATTATTGCGCAGCTCACAAAATGTACGCAAGCCCAATATTAATCTACCGTCAGCAAATACAATACCCGGCAATATTGGATGGAACTACGCTGCTTCGCTGCCCGACTGGTCGGAGGACGTCAAGACCACACAGGCCGACCGGATCGGCAAGAGCATCGGCGTACATTTCGTCTTCAGCCATGACATCCGCAACGCATCGGGGAAGCGGGTAGATGACGACGAACTGTGGGTGTTCACCACCAGCACCGATACCATCATGGGCGTCACCTTTTGCACCGTGGCTCCCGAGTATTCGCTGACGACTTTTTGCCCGCACAGGGAATCGATATCGCTGAAGCGTCCAGATAATACGGTGGGCAATAACGCTACTTATTTGTTCCCAAGTCCGCTACCTTCGTTCCGGGGGGAACGACTGGAGTCACCCATCCCGGCTATCCATCCTTTGACCCGCTTGGCATCGTCGGAGTCCGGCGGTACCAGGGCAAGAAACTCTCGAAATACCTTAATGGCCCCCTTCGCATCTCCCTTCGCCTGTAAGGCCTGCCCCTTATCGAACAGCGCATGAGCGTACTGAGGGTTCAGGCTCAATGCCCGGTCATACAACTTGATCGCCTCATCCGGTTGGTTGCTCCCCATCAGGATGACTCCGAGGTGAGTCAGCGCCTCGACATGGTTCCGATCGGTGAGCAGGATCTGGTGGTATTTTTCCCAGGCCGCTTGGAGGTCACCCGCGTCGAGTGAGGCATGGGCCGCCTTCAAGGCTGCATCAATCTCGGAGGGTGAAAGCTTAGGACCAGGAGCGGCAGACGGCGACGCGGCAGGCGATTGTGGCGGCGGGACGAGCGGAACAAAGGCTGAAGCCAGGTACCCAAGAAGAAATCCTACGGCCAACGTGCTGCTCAACATGATGGTGAGGCGCACCTTGCCGGAGGACTTTTGTGCATCTACGATCTTTTCTGAGTTTACTGTGTGTGCCATAGCTCGACCAGTCGAAGCCTCCTTTATCGGATCATCTTCGCGGCCTGCCGTCAGCAGGCGGTTCTTGACGTCGTTCGTTGCGACAAAGCTCCTCTTTCTTTGCCCAATTTAAAATATTAACATAGGCACTTACCGGTTTAAGAGACTCAGGGCCCGCTCAGCCGATGTCTTCGCTTTGATCAAGATTGCCTTCGCGAGTTCAGGATTGTGTGCGCCTCCAGCTTTGACGACCAGATCGAGGTCCCGTTTCGCCGCCTGAAGAAGAAGATGCGCCTCAGTTACTTTCGAATGTTCAGGGGCATGGCGTGCGCTGGACTCCCCTTTCCGCAGGAGGCTTCTGATCTCCCCAAGGCTTTGCCCAAGATCCCTTCGCCACTGCGTGAACGTCTTGAGATACGTCGCGTCGTGGCAGCCCAGGCACTGCGTCGCCACCGCCTGCATGGAATGCTGCTTCTGGACGTTGTGGCATCCCACACAGTCGGTCAGCTCTACGTGGCCGCTGGGGGTCGGCTCAACCGCCTCAACCTTCATAGTACCAGAAAAGAAGGCGTTCTGGAGCTTGTGACAGGCCTTGCACCGCTCGTTGTCGTTACCCGCACTGTGATGACAGCCAAGGCAGGTGGCTTTCGTAGCGGTCACCGCCTTGTGTCGCTCTGCCGAGTGGCAGGCCGTACACGTCACACCGAAGTCAGTGACATGGCGGACATGCGGGATCGTCTCGACCCCAAACCTCACCTCCTCCGGCGCCTTGACCCCCAACTGGTTATGACACAGCACCGCGCAATAGCCTCCCCGGACGAGGGTCTCGTCTGCGACCTTCAGAGGCAACTGCCCGATTGCCGCCATCGACTGATCCAGGTACCCGTCGGCGACCTTCAGCAGGTCGGCGGCAAAGAAGACGTTGTGAATGCCCTTCCCATTCGTGACGAATTCCACATTGTGTCGCGCATCGGTTGCCAACTTCCAGGCCTTCGCAAACTGCGGGTGGGTCCGATGAGTGGTTTGCAAGGCCTGCTCCGTTGACAGGAGCTTTACATTGACCGCCGTGAGCATGGCGGCGATGGTCTGCCTCCAGCCTTCCAGCATTCCCTTGTACCGGTTGCCGTGGCAACCGAGACAGGCGCGTTCGGATGGTCTGAACGTCCGCCCACCGAATGTCGCCAGAGCCTTATCCTTCCCGGGCTCCACATGACAGGCGACGCACTCTACCCTGACCTGAAACATGTGGCCGGGGATCATCGGCGTCCCCTTCCCGCCCATGCCGATATACATCTCGAGGACTCCCTGGTGGGTGGCCTGATGGCAGGCTTTACAATCGAGCTCCCGATTGCGACCGGCAGAGTGAGACTCCGGCATCTTCGTCGCCGGCGGCTGAGAGAGACGCTTTGGGGAGGCTTGCGCACTGTTCTCGGCGGCCTCAACGGCAGGAGGTTCAGGTAGCCATTCCAATAACCGACTTATAGATCGACCAATGGGCGGCGGGAGTGTGTGCCTGATCTCGCTGTGGCAACGGGTACACTCGATATGATGACCTGCCACGTGGAACTCATGCATAAATGGGGTGTCGGTATACTTTTGCAGCTTCTCCGGCTGGTTATGACAGGTGTAACAACGCTCTCTTGGCGCCTGACCGTCCCCCTCAACCACGTTAAGATGACACTTCTCACATCCGACATTCCGCTTCACCATCGACTCGTGATTAAAGGCAATGGTCCCCATCTTTATATCGCCCTGAGGCGCAATGTGGCAGACGGTACAGCCACCGAGGGGGTGAAATTCCCGCGGGGTCTTCATCCCCTTGAAGTGGCAGAGGTAACAGGCGGTTGTGGTCACCTCGATATGTGTTCCCACCACGATCTGGGAATGGCAGCTTGTGCATCGAAGCTGCCGCTCCCGACGTTCCTCTTTCAGGTGGGGACCGTGGTCAAAGATGATCCCACGCTTGAAGGTGACCTTCCCCTCCAGCAGGCGGCTCGTATGACACCCAGATCGAAGACAACTCGCATCCTCAACCTCGGCGAACGGTTTCGAGCTGTAGGTCTGCGTCGCCCACTTCGCAACCTGCGCCAGCGCCTGATACTTGACCCAGATTGTCCCACGAAGCTCGGGAGGGTAATGACACTCGATACACGTCACATTGTTGTGTTTCGAGGTTTTCCAGGCCTGAACATACGGTTTCATAATGTGGCAGGAGTTACACAGAAGCGGACTCGAGCTGAGGCGATAGAGTCCGCCCAGCGCGAGGCTTCCAACGACGATGCCGGTCGCGACGGCAATCAGAAGGATGCGCAGACCTCGGCGTCGGGTAGGCGGCTGTTCAGCCATCTGATCGTCTCACCTTCGCTTATTCTGCGGTGCCGTCATCTCATCGCCCGGCAATGAGTCGGATACGGTTTCCGCCGCGAGCATCTCCTCCAGTTCGGCGGGGTGATCCTTGGCCATCTGTTCTCCCGTCAGCGTTCCTGTCAGCCAGACGAGACTCATTGGGTAAACATCAGGTCGGAAGATGACACTGTAGAGATGCCAGACCAACACAGCAAGCGTAGCCAGCCAGGCCTCGTAATAATGGATAACGGTTGCCAGGTCAATCACCAATAGGGGCCAGCGCCTCAGCGCATCGGTCTGAAACCACATCATAAATCCGGTGCCGGCCATCACGACGGTACCCCATAAGACCGCCCAGTACTCCAGTTTTTCTACGTAGGTGAAGCGGTGGAAACGGGGCCGGTGCGATCTCAGGCTCAGGTTGAAGATCATCATGTCCCATGCCTCACGTAAGTCCCGCGGCTCAGGTTTCATGCATCGGAACTGCGTGCGGCCACGTTGTGTGCCGAACAGATACGCCAGATGGTAGATGGCCGCCAGCGTCATGACCGCACCGGAGATTCGATGGAGCCAGGCTCGGATGGCATACCCCCTTTCGATCCAGACCAGCGGCCGTGCCCACCACGCATCAGGAAACTTCAGGGCAAAGCCCGTGATCACTAAGATCATAAAGGTTGTCAACAGCATGACATGCTGCATTCGCTCATTGAGCGTGAAGCGCTCAAAGCGTCGGCGCGCCACCTCGGGAGGCACAGGAGGTCCGGCCGCCTGTTGCCCATCCGCCCGCCAACGCCATCGCAGATGCGCCAGGAAGTCAAGCCCGTTGTGCAGGCCCATCCCGCCGATGACGATCACGATCATCACGAGGTAGATCCGTCGGACCAGCGCCACCCATGGATGTTCGCCGAATCCGGCGGCTACGTGAATTCGCGCACTGGCCAATTGTGCACCGGCACCCTGGTGACACTTCCCGCAGGTTTGTCCGATGTTCCGCGGGTTGATGGTAGAGCGAGGATCGGAGGAAGGCTGAATGTTGTGAGTTCCGTGGCAGCTTGCACAGTTGGCCACGACGGGCGACCCACCCCTCACCGCCAGACCGTGGAAGCTCTCGAAGAACGTTCCGGCGCGGCGTGGCGCGAGACCGAACTCCTCGACCACCGGCGTCGCCTCGTGGCAGGCAGCACAGGTCTTGGAGACCGCCAGCGGCGCGACCCGTGATCCTGGAGCGCGCGTCGCGGTAATCCCATGCTCTCCGTGGCAATCGGTGCAGGTCGGCGCCGCCGAAATCCCGCGCGAGATGGCCTCCCCGTGCACGCTATCCCGGAACTGCACCGCCTCGCCCTTGTGACAACGGCTGCACGTCGCAGCCACGTTCCCCTTGAAGATGGCCGAGGCGGGATCGACGCCTCGTCGGATCTCGTGAGCACCGTGACAATCGGTGCAGGTTGCGGCCGCGAGATTGCCTTTCTGCAGAATGGCCTGTCCATGGATACTCTGCTCGAACAGCGCCACAACCCGCGGCCTTGCGATCCGTTCCTGGGCGATGATTTTGGGATCGGCATGGCAGCGGGCGCAGGTTTCGTGAATCTGCGAGCGATGGATAGACGACGCGGGATCGCCGCGAGACTTGACGGCGTGGGCTGTGTGGCACGTCACGCAGGTCGGCAGGTTCCGGGTTTTCTCCGCCCGGCCGACAGCGTGAATGCCGGCCGCCATCTGCCTAGCCTGGCCGCCATGACATGACGCGCAGATAGCGTTGGCGTCCGCGGTTATCTTCCGAATCTGGTGGCTGCCATGACAGGCGATGCAATTGGCGCTTGGACTGCCGCCGCGCAGTTTCGCATGAGCGCTCTCCTGAACGTTCTCATGGGACGTGCGATGGCATGCGCCGCAACGGACCGGCCGAGGCGTGTCGGTGTGAGGCCCTTCCGAAATGTCGACATGGCACTCAGCGCATGTAAGCGCGTTGTGCGGGGATTGAGCCAGGTCGGCCGGCTCCACAAACAACGAAGCGGTTCGTCCCCCTCCGGTCTCTTTCTTCAAGTCGGGGTCGTTGTGGCAGGTGAGGCATTCCTCAGAGGTGGAAGACGGCGTCGAGACGGCCGCAATGGCATTCGGAGCGATCGCCAGGTACAGCCAGACAAGGAAAAGGCTTCCGGCCGCCTTTCCGCAGCGTACGCTCCCGGTTATCACGCGCGATCTCGTATCGCTACCCACGTTCTTAAACGGGACGCGCGATAGTACCGACTGCGGATCGACAGACTTTCAAGTCAGCCACCCGCCCCAACCCAGTTACTGCGTCTCGGTGCTCTTTGACTGCGGAACCATACTGACCTTATGGCACTTCAGGCAGTTGCCCATCTCCTTTGTGGAGAATGCAACCTTCCCGTTATGGCAGGTACCGCACGCCTTCCCTTCATTATAGGCCTTCATGGTGAGATCCGGAGAGGTTCCAACCTTGGTCTTGAACGGTTTGCCCTTGCCGTGGCAGTTCAGGCACTTCTGACCTTTTTCAATATGCGTGTTGTGATCGAACGTCACCTTCCCTGGGCTCGGGTTTCCTTGTTCATCTGTGATCTTCTGCTCGAACGCGAAGGAAGGGGGGATCTTCGGCTTTGCCTGGGCGAGACTGCGAGACGGCGTGACGCTCATAAGCAGGAGGCCAGCGAGAACAAGCGCTGCGCTCTTTCCGATCATGAATCTCATGCTTCCTCCTTACGAAATGTCTATTGCGTCTATCTGGTCTATCTCGTCTATTCGGTCTGTTTCGTCATTTGGTGTTAGACCAAATGGACCAGCTAGACCAAACAGACCTACGATTCCCTGGAATTACCTTGTGGACTATAGCTACTTCACCTATCCATGTCAAGACCGGCAGCATCTCAGCCGGACCCTTTCCGCCGATCAACTTCTCTAATCTTCAGGAAGAGGCCGACCAGAACCCCGACAATGATCAGCATGGATGCCGCCAGTCCTTTGCGACGGAACTGCACCTCAGCCAGGAGGCCTTGGCCGCTCTCCAGACTTTTCTGGGCGACAACCAACCCTGAGTCGGTATCGGTCTTGATCTGTTCCACATCGATCGAATGAGTGGCTGCCCTGGCCTTAATCAAGGACTCTTTTGCCGCAAGCAACTCGAATCGCGGTGAGCCGATCTCCATCCCTGCGTGCTCGGCCCTGTTCAGGATCGCCGTCGCCTGATCGATCCGGCTCGAAAGCCCCTCAATCCTGGTTCGTAATTCGGCGGCCTTCTTCAGCGGCGCAGAGTCGGATTCATGGCACGTCGCGCACGGGGTGCCTTCTCCGCCACCCAGCATCGCATCCGACGGTTGCGTAATATCGTGATTGCTATGACATGTCACGCACGCCGGCATCCCCAGTTCGTCGAATGCCGACTTGTGCGGACTCTTGGCGAAGAGGTCGGCGGTGACGACATGACAGTGGCTGCAGACATTCGCCACCGAATCGACGCCGGGAGGGGTAGCGCCGTGACTGCCGTGGCAACTGCTGCATGTCGGAGAGGCGAGGTCCGCCCGCTTGGTCAACATCTCGTAATGAACGCTTTGTTTGTACTTCTCAAGCTGATCCGTGGGGATCTTGTATGCTTTCATGTAGTCGGCGTTACCGTGGCATCTGCCGCAGGTCTCAGCAACATTGGTCGGATAGGTCCAGGCCATCTGGTCCTTAATGGCACGGATAGCATGTACGTCATGACACCCGATACAGACGGGGACCTTCTGATCCCCGTCGCGAAGCCTTTTCCCATGGACACTGGCATAGTATTCCTTGACCTGGTCCGTCCGGATCGATGGGTTGAACTGTCGCATATAGGTTGGATCGCTGTGGCATTTCCCGCAGGATTCAGGGATCGCGTGCCGCTTCGGTTTGCCCAGGAACCCCTTGGCCGGACTGTGGCTCTGCGCTTTATTATCGATTGCGGCCTGATCGCCGCCGTGACAGCCTTGGCAGCCCAGTCCTCGCGCCAGGTGGTAATCGTCTTTAATTTTGACGGCCGGACGGCTGAGGCGCTCCTCTCGTAATGCGATGTGGCAATCAATGCAGGCATCCTCTGCCGCCGCAAAGGGAACGCGGATCAGGCCGGCCGCGACCAGGAGGAGACCAAAGCACACAACGCGCAGCGCGATTCTCACGGCTTTCTCATTTGACGGCGGGGGCAAAATATCCGAGAAATGTAAAAATCACAATGTACGCAATAATCCCGATCCCGATCGAACGGAAGAGTGGGCTCGGCTCTCCCGAGGCCGACCTTTTATCCAGAAACGGGACCAGCAGGAGGAACAGCCCGCCCAGACTGAAGCCCAGAACGCCCAAGACCTCACCGTCAAACGGGCCGATCTTGGCCGGGATATACTTCAGGCTCTGAAACATGAAGACGAAGTACCATTCCGGTCGGATGCCGGCCGGCGCCGGTGCGAAGGGATCGGCCTTCTGTCCAAGCTCCCAGGGGAACAGAGAGGCCAAGGCGGCCAGGAGTCCGATGGTGACAAACCAGCCGAAGAGATCTCGCAACAGAAAATTGGGGACAAACGGCATAGTCGGAAGCGGCTGCCCCCGGTACGCTCGTTCTACGACCGGGGGAACGCTCATCCCTTGCTTCTGGACCAGAAACAGATGGAGACCAAGGATCAGCGTGGTGAGCGCCGGCAGGATGGCAATATGGATACCGTAAAAGCGAGAGACTGTCGCGCCGGTCACCTCGTCGCCACCCCGGAGAAGCCGCATCAGTACGTGACCCACAAGCGGGAACTGTCCGGTAATCTCAGTCCCGACTTTGGTGGCAAAATACGAGAGAACATTCCAGGGCAGCAGATATCCACTAAAGCCGAAGAACAGTACGATGCCGAACAACAACATGCCGGTGACCCATGTCAGCTCTCGCGGCTTTCGGTAGGCCTGAGTGAGATAGACACTGAACAGATGGACCATCATCGTCAGCACCATCAGGTTGGCCGACCAGCTATGGATTGAGCGGACAAGCCAACCGAATTGGACGTCGGTCATGATGAATTGCACGCTCTCATACGCCTCTTCGCCACTGGGCCTATAGTAGAGGGTCAACAGGATCCCTGTCGCCACCTGGATCCCGAAAAGAAAGAGCGTCATCCCTCCGAAATAATACCAGACGGTATGACGATGGACCGGGATGACCTTCTTCCCGATAAAATGTCTGAGCGGCCAGAGATCGATTCGCTCTTCGAGCCAGGCCGTGATTCGAATCCCCGTCACCTCACTTATCCTTTCATGACGATAATCTGATCTCCCCGAACGTTCAACTTCAAGGCCTCCAAGGGTCGCGGCGGCGGGCCGCTGATATTTTTCCCGTTCAGGTCGTACACGCCATTATGGCAGGCGCACCAGATGTCCTGCCGGTCCTCCCGGTATTGTACCGTACACTGCAGGTGGGTGCAGACAGCGGAGAAGGCCCGTAAGTCGCCCGCCGATGTCTTTACTAAAATGCCAGGGAGACTCCTGAAGCGAAAGATCCGCCCAGAATTCGCCTTAAGCTCTGCAAGCTTCCAGGGAAGGGTCACGTTGAATGTCGTCGGCTCGGCAAGTTTTGGGGGAATCAGGTATTTGGCGATCGGGTAAAGGATGGATACGAAGAGCACGCCAAGGGAACTCCCCAGCAGCCAATTCACCGTTCGCCGCCCGCGATCGACCTGTTCGTCTTGCTGTGACACAACCATTCCCTCCTTCAGTCTTAAATATGAAAAGCCAGCCCGCCAGACCAACGCCCGGCAGGCTGGCTTGCCTGCTCTGTTCGCAGGCAACATACTAACACATCAGCGAGGCGTCTGAAATACGAAGGCTCGCTCAGAACTGGTAGCGGAGCGTAAACGCGCCGATGTGAGCGTCGTAATTCTGGAGAAACCGAGCGCCTAAATAGGTATCGGTTGTCGGCGGTAAGTTCGTGAGGCCTGATTGTCCGATCGCGTCGGTTGCCCAGTCCTTCTCACGAAACTGCTCAAATCGATATTCGCCTTTGAGACTCCAGTTGCTGGTCAGGTTATAGCGAAGCGCGGCAATAAGGGTGTGCAGGTTCGTGTTCGACAGGGGATAACGCACGGCCTTCGCGCTCGCCTGCTGGGCTACGGTGCCACTGGTCGGCGTCACCGGATTGAACGAATTGATGATCGTGTCGGCATCCGAGAAGGTGTAGGTCAGCCGAAAATTGAGGCGTTTGGGGATCAGGCTCACGTCGGCGCCAACCCCATAGGTATCAACCTTATCTCTGTTCAGACTTCTCCAGTTGAAATCGGCAAAGTCGCACACAACGTTGCTGACAGCAGCCGTGGGATTCGTGAACGCACACCCTGCCGCCGGTGTGGTCGCCGTAGATACGTTGCTGATGACCGGTCTGGAACGGGAGAGTTGATCGTACTTAAACTCCTCTCTCATATAGTTCACGAAGAACGAGAGCCATGAGAAGGGACTATAGGTGACATCACCACCCAGACTCCATCCCCACGATTCCTGTAGTCCGAGCGAAGACTGGTCAAAATCATCTCGAAGAAGACTATAGGTGGTCGTAAAGTTCAGCGCCTCAAACGGGGTGATTGACGCGAGAATCTCGATCCTGTCCCTGGTCCGGTCGGCTTCGTCGAACTTCCGAAGCAGGCGCGACTGACCCTGGAGGTTTAGGGCAAATTCCTCTCCTTCGATGTCCTGAACTACATGAGCCTCGTGAGCCTGAGTATTGTAATTGCTGATGTCTCGCCAACTCCGTCGATAGGCGGTACGGAGCAGGAGCCAGTCGAGCGGCGAGTAATCGAAACTGGTCTTCAAGAAGTGCTCATTACTGGTCGGCACCTCGCGAAGTTTGGGATCGCGGTCCCATCGCTCCCACTCGTAACCCAACTTGAAATGCAGATCGTTGAGAAGAAGATACCCCGCGTCCAGGTGGGCATTGTGTTTCGTGTAGGAGTATGGCGCGTTGACACGGGTATCGACCGTAAGCGACGTATCCCGGACCGTATGCGCGGGAAACTCGATCTCAGACGATCGGTTATCGAAGTCGTAGAAGCGGTAGCCGCCATTCAGCGTCAGCGGCAAAGCGGCAAGCGGGCGGCTCGTCGCGTTGACCGTGACCAGAGCCGTCCTGATATCGCCGTCGAGGTCACGACGAGGTAGAGCCAACTGAGGATCGGCAGCTAGGGCCGGGTTGACGGTATGCGGTATGAACGTCTCATCCTGGAACCGCCAGCCGTAAGAAAACTTACCTACGATTCGGGTACGCAGCGGCAGAGAGATGCCGCCTGATAGAAACACATTATGGGCATGGTTGCTCGGGTCCATCGTGGTCCGGCCGCGGGCTGAAGTGGTCGGGCTGTTTGCCGCCGAGAGCGGGTTGTCGAATACGATGTTCTCGATCCCCTGGTCGAAGATCGAGGCGGCATAGCCTAGGCCGACATTCCAGCCCGGCTTCGCATATTCGGTTTTCACCTCAACCTGGTGGGTCCGATGAAAGAGGGGCGCAGGAAGCTCTACGATGCTGCCACCCGGACTACTGAAGCCTGCCCCGAACGGAATCGTCCCGTCTTTCTCCGTATAGGTGTAACGGACCCCCATACCGAGCGACTCGCTCAAGGCATGCTTGAATCGGAACCCTGCCTTACTTGTGAGAAACGACAGATCTACCGGCGCCGCGTTCGCAAGAAAACCGGCTAACACGGAGGCTCGTGTCGCGGGGGTCGCGCCCTGGACTGTTGAGGCAACACCAGCAGGCAGAGTCAAAAACGAGGTGCTGTCGTCATGCGTCGTCGAGAACAGGGTCCGTCCCGTCGTGCTCAACAGATGAGGGACCTGATCCCAGAAGATTTCCAGATCATAGTCACCGTACTGCCCCACTCGAAACAGGTAACTCTGATCCTGCTTGAAGCTGTCTATGGCGGTGAAGTCGATGTAGCGCCTTTTATCTTTGGTCTCGAGGGAGAGTCGAAGATGATCCAAGAAGGGACTCTCTTCAAGAACACGGTACTCCTGGAACTTCGCCGAACTCCGACGGCCATCGATGTCGCGATAGCCGCCCTCGAGATCCAACCCGGTCAGCTCAAAATCAAACGGCAATCCCGCGTTCAGCCAGTTGACCCATGAAGGGATAGCCTCCTGCGGAGAGGGCTGTTCGGCGTAACCTGTGGCGACGGCAGCCGGCAGCAGGGCGAAGGCAAGCAGCAGCGTGCGACCAAATCGTTTTATTCCGAGCAATGCGCCCATGGCCCACCTCCTCCGCTTGATGCAGATTGCAACCTCAGTTCGTGAAGGCGAACCCTGAGGGATGGTTAGATCCATGGATCTTCTGGTGACAGTTGGTGCAGCCTCTATTGATGACATACCGTGATCCGGTTGTCGGATCGTATGGATTTGTCGGATGTCGGGTCTCGACATGACACTGCTGACAGAGGCGGGGAATCCTAACCTTTAGAAGCCGCGCATTGGTGGAGCCGTGCGGCTCATGACAGTTCGTACAGCTCTCGATGACGGGCGCATGCTCCCACAGAAACGGTCCACGCTTCTCAGCATGGCACGTGTAGCAGTTCTCATTGACGGAATCCTCGCGGAGCATCGCCTGTGTCGCGGTCCCATGAGGATTGTGACAGTCGCTGCAACTGATCTTTCCCTCGCGCAGCGGCATGTGCGAGCTGCGTTGGAGCTGGGCCCGACGGGTCTGGTGGCACTGCGAGCAGACCTCCATTGCGGTCGGCTTCGTCAGATTGTATCGGTCGGACACCGACTCCATCACCTTGTGACAGGAGACGCACGCGACTCCCCGTGATTCGTGAGTGCTTCCCCTCCAGAAGGTGTGCTCGCCCTTTTCGTGGCAGCCGTTCACACACGTGGTATTCTGCACCTCGACCGGCTCTGCCCCCTTCTTGAAGGTTATCAATGTCTCTATCGCGCCGCCCTCCGTATCCACATGTGACCCCCCAGGACCATGACACGACTCACAACCTCGCCGTTCCTGGCCGGTGCGTGGGTTCACAGACATGATTCGCCCCATCTTCGTCTTGTGGAAGCGCTGGGCCGACTCATCGTGGCACGTCAGGCAGGACTCGCTCCCCACGTACTTGGCGTTTGGCGGGGAACCGGTCCACCGGGGACGAGGCGCAGCAGTGCTTGCGGCAGATGTCTCTTGGGCATGAAGAGCTTCAGAGCCGGAGGGTGGTGGGCTGAATCGACTGCAGGCCCATCCGACGAGGAGAGCAACAGCCAGCAGGGGCAACAGGGCGACGACAGTGTCACGTTTCTTCATCTTTCAACCTTTACGGTATGGTGAGGTACGACTGGAAACGCAACTCTGAATTCGAGCAGTGGATGGACTATATGACTGGTTGCATGCGATGTCAAGTATTTAGCGATCGTGTTCTATCTGAACGGGCATCAGGATCTCTGTGAACGTGTTGCAGGTTCACGCGAAGAGTTCGCGATCACGGATCTTTCGAGCATCGGCGTAGTAGTCGACCCACCAGGCCTTGTCCTCCGGCTTTCGGGGAGGCTTGGCCAGTTGCAGCGGTTTCTTCTGCTTTTTTGCATCCAGTTGAGCCACTCTGAAATGGTAGTGATCAAAGAGGCGTAACGCCTCGATCATATAAGATACCGCAATACGACGATTGCGGATGAGAACCAGATGTTCACCGTTTTTGGTGTCGGCTGGAATGGAGAAATTGTAGGAGCCGAGGTAGACGCGGGCAGTCGGCTTGTTGAAATCTACGACCAGAAACTTGTGGTGCATCCGGTTGCCGCCGCCCCCCGTCGGCTCTGACTTGAACGGCTCAGGAACTGTTTGTCCGGTAAGCGCCGAAGGAAAGACCGGCGAGACATTGCCGCCCGGCTTCTGAAGGTCGATACCGCCGACCTTCCTGTCGGATATGCCGTACACAAAGATCTCCTGATCGTTCGATACCTTCCTGATAGCGTCCTGCATGACACCCGGGGTCTGATAAAGAAATGCCAGCGAATAGAAGAGACACGACGTAGTCTTTTGGCTGATATCATCTGCGATCGATTGCAACAGCGCGTTTGACTCAGCGTGGGGCGAAAACGCTACTCGTGCGTCAATCCCGGCGAGACCGGGATTTGTCCATCTCGCGGAGTCCGTCGCGCCAAAGCCGGCCGGCGTATCATGGTTCCAGTAATCATCGAACGCTGCAAGGAACGGCCCAATTGCGCCCTTGCCGCGCAGCACGACGGCGTTGTTGGATTGCACGAAAAAGCCGCGCCACGTGAAATTGGTTGAACCGCACACAACGGCTCTCACCTTTGGACCATCAACGACGATGGTCTTGTTGTGCTGAAGCTTACCCATGTGCTGTCGTTTCACGTTGTTCTGTCCGGCCGTAATCGACAGACGCTTTTCGGCCTGAGTCTCCGCAGAATCCGGCTCGCCGTGGGAGCCGTCATCGTCGATGATAATCTTGAGCCGTGAGCCCAACCTTTCGAGGCGGGATACGATGTCCGGCTCATTCAGGTCGTAGGCCACCACGCGAACGCGGGCCTTCTGATCGGCGATAGCCTGATCAAGTAGTTCGAGGACGACTCGCCTAGCCTCGAAGCCCATCCACGCCAAGGCCTCATCGGCTTTCGGATGTGTCGGAATAAAGGTCAGCCCTTCATCCGCCTTCGGCGGCAGCAGGGTGGAAATCGGCCCCTTCGATTCGTACCGATCCACGAACGCTTGCGATGACACAAATCCGCGGGTGAAGGCCACATTGAGTCGGCCCGGATAGGTGTCTCGCCGGAGCTCGATGGAGGCTTCCTGTGATTCGCCGTAGCTGAGCTCGTCCCGTTCATTCATGAAGACCGGAGTGACTCTGTAGACAAATGCGCCGGGAAGCTCCGCATTGCGCGGGAAGTGCACCCACCGAAATTTCTGAATCGGCGAAAACCTGGTTGACAGACGGTTCGGGTTGACATCACCCTCGACGCCAGGGAAAGCCAGACGATTTTTCAAGGGGAAGAATTTATCGCCATCAGGTTCCTTATATTCGATGGCGAAACCGACGAACTCCTCAGGCGGCTCTCCATTCTTCCAATTCATCGCAACCAGGGTCATGCCGTCGCCGCGATGGAGTGTGAGTGCAAACGGCGCGGCGGCGTTCTTGCCGCTCACTTGAAATGCATTAGCCATAGCGCCTCCATAGCCTGCATCCGGCTAATTAGGGGGACCGTGTCGGGTGTCGTTCTTTCTTCATAATGTGTACGCATCAGTAGATATCGAATCCGCCGCGCACCTCCGACTCGGCCAGTTGATTGCCGTAGACCTTCAGAACAATCTCATAGTGGCCAGGGGGGAATTGGCCGACGGTACGAATCGGATCGTCGTCGGCAGGGCCGATAATCATGACCGTCGCGTCATCGGCGCCCCACGCAGCCTCTATCACGCGACTCGCAACGGCACGACCACCCGCATCAAATGTCGTCCAATGGGCCAGGAACTTGATTGCGCTACCAGGAGCCGCACGCGACGTGAGTCGCGCTTCCCAATACACCCACTGCCGTGTTCCGCTCGAAAAGCTGCTGCGATATGTGCGTTGTTGATAAGGAGGAATCTCGAACGGAATTCTGCGAGGCATCAGAGCGTTGCGGTCGAACGGCTTCGCCTTCGGATACCATGCAAAGACTTTTATTTCGGATTCGCCGATTTGGGAGATTGAGCAAAACATGTTCATACGGTGCTCATAGCACAGGTGATCCCTGACCGCCGGCACGGTCGCCAGTGCTGCCCCCGCCGCGACGAGGGAAACGACCACAACAATGCAGGCCACCATTATCTGGCGCCGACGCTTCGGCTCGGAGTACAGCGATTCAGGATTCACCAACGCTGTCCTTCGCAGTCACTAAGACGCCTCACTATGGCTCCGCTGGTCTACATAGAACCAGCCTGAAGTCGCCGGAGCTGAACCACATTTTGTCCCTTCAAGAACGCTCAGATTGCCGCCTCTCCAAAGATTGGCAGAATTCTCTGTTCTTGTCTGGGACTTGTCAACACTTTTCGCCGCCTTCCGACCATGATATACCAATCAACATGGCGGCCTTTACCTGACGCAAGGCACCAGTTCCTATTGGCTCGGTCGCTGATCCGTAGAGCCCCCGCCAGAGGCTGCGCGCGCGAAATATCGCTTGTCGCATGGGGCGGGTTCGCCTATGATGAGGGCGAGATTGCTGAGGTATATCGGTCAACCGACGGAGGAAGGCACGACGTGAGATCTGACGCGATAGTCGCCGATCTGAACCCGCGACAGGCGGAGGCGGTCCTACACACCCAAGGGCCGCTTCTGGTGCTGGCGGGCGCCGGATCGGGGAAGACCCGGGTGATCACCCGACGGATCGCCTACCTGATCGGTCACTGCGGGGTCGCACCCTGGAACATCCTGGCGGTCACGTTTACCAATAAGGCGGCCGGTGAAATGAAGCGACGAGTGGCCGATCTGTTGGGACAAGCCGACATGAGCCCTGCCCTGAGTACCCCAACCGCATCCTTCGACAAGCTCAGGACGAACGGCTGGGGTGTCGAAGGCGTCTGGGTCGGGACGTTTCATTCCACCTGTGTTCGGGTTCTACGGAAGCATGGCGCGGCGCTGGGCATCAAGAGTTCCTTCGTCATCTACGATGAGGGCGATCAGATGAGCCTCATGCGGGACTGCCTGCGAGCGCTGGGCCTGTCCGAGCGCGCCATCAACCCTCGCGCGATCCTGTCCCGCATCAGCCGCGCGAAGAACGAGCTGCTCTCCGCCGAGGAGTATGCGCTGCAGGCCAATGACCGGATGGAGGAACGGACCTCCAAGTTGTACCTCATGTATCAGGAGCGGCTGGATGGCCTGCAGGCGCTTGACTTCGACGATCTGCTCATGATGACGGTGCGCCTCTTCGAGCAGCATCCCGAGGCGCTGGCAGCGTACCAGGACCTCTGGCGCTATATCCTGGTGGACGAATATCAGGATACGAACCACGCCCAGTACCGCCTGATCCATCTGCTGGCGAGCCAATACGGCAATCTCTGCGTGGTGGGCGACGACGACCAGTCGATCTATCGATGGCGCGGCGCCGACCTGAACAATATCCTGGACTTCGAACGGGACCATGCCGGCTGTGCGGTGATCCGACTGGAACAGAACTATCGATCGACCCAGCAGATCCTCCAGGGCGCCGGCGGGGTGGTGGCTCACAACTACGGTCGGAAGGGGAAAACGTTATGGACCGAGAACGAGGTCGGGGATCCGATCGTACTCTACCGAGCCCTCGACGAAAACGATGAGGCCCTCTTCGTCGCCCGGACGATCCAAGGTCGGGTAGCCGATGAGGGGACGGGGTACGACGCCCATGCAATCTTCTATCGGACGAATGCGCAGTCCCGGGTCCTGGAGGAGGCGCTGCGGCATGCCTTGATCCCGTATGTCATTGTGGGCGGGCTCCGCTTCTATGAGCGGAAGGAGATCAAGGATCTCCTGGCCTATTTGCGCTGGGTGGTCAATCCCGCCGACAGCGTCAGCTTCAAGCGACTTGTGAATGCGCCGGCACGCGGGATCGGACCGGCCACGATCGCCAAGCTCGAACTGTTGGCCATGCAAGAGAAGGTGACCATCTGGGAGGCGTGCCAACGCGCTGCACACAAGAAGCTGCTCAATACCAGGCAACAGGCAGCCATGGAGGGATTGCTGCGCCTCATGGAGGGGGCGCGAGCACAATCGGCTCTCACCCCGATTTCGGATCTGATCGCAGAGTTGATTACCCAGTCCGGGTATGCTGAGGAGTTGGAACACGAGCGAACACCAGAGGCCGAGAGCCGCCTGGAAAACCTGAAGGAACTTGTGACTGCTGCCCAGGAGTTTACGGAACGCAATGCGGACGGGGGGTTGCCGGCGTTCCTTGACTCCGTCGCCCTGATCAGCGACCTCGACGGATACGCCGAAGACCGTGGCGCGGTGACGCTCATGACGCTGCATACGGCCAAGGGTCTGGAGTTTGACACCGTCTTCATGGTCGGACTGGAGGAAGGGATCTTCCCTCACGCCCTTGCCATGCCAGACGAGCGGGAGTTAGAGGAGGAGCGCCGACTCTGTTATGTCGGCATGACCAGGGCCAGGCAGCGGCTCTATCTTGCGTCGGCGCGGCAGCGCCGCCTGTACGGCAATCGGAGTTTCAATCTGCCGTCACGGTTCCTGGATGAAATCCCGTCCGAAGTCCTGCAGGTCCGCGATCCGTGGGAATCCCGGTCCATTAGCCCATCACCCTCTACCTTTCCTGAACGCCACAATGATGAGCCGTTCATCGATCGCCTGTATCCAGGCGCTCGCATCCGGCATCCCGACTTTGGCGTCGGGGTCATCCGGGAACGGAGCGGCAGCGGAGACGACCTGAAGGTGGTCGTACGGTTCAACGGCGCCGGTGACAAGAAGCTCATGGTCAAGTATGCCCAGTTGGAGCAGGCCTAGGGGGGAGGAGTCGCACGTCATGAAGATTACGGTGGAAGAGGTCGAACATGTGGCCCGGCTGGCCCGCTTGGAGCTGACGACTGAGGAGAAGGAGCGGATGCGGGCCCAGCTCGACTCGATCCTGAGCTACATCGACAAGCTGAATGAGCTGGACACATCGGCCGTCGAGCCGACCTCCCATGTCCTGCCGATGACGAACGTCTTCCGCGAGGACGAGGTCACGCCTTCGCTTGCCCAGGAGGCGGTCCTGGCCAATGCGCCGGATCGCCACGACCTCTTCTTCCGGGTCCCGAGAATCCTGGAGGAGTAATACGGTGGACCTCACCCGACTCACCATCCACGACATGCAGGAGTTGCTCGCAAGCGGCGAGGTCAGCGCTGTCGAACTTGTTCGCTCGGTACTCGATCGGATCGGGCGTCTCGACGGACAGATCAAGGCGTACACCACCGTGACTGAGGAGACGGCTCTCGAGCAGGCTGAGGCCGTCGATCGGTTGCGCGCCACCGGCACACCGCTCCCGCCATTGGCCGGGATCCCGCTGGCGATCAAAGATGTCATCTGCACACAAGGAGTACGGACCACCTGTGCCTCGAAGATTCTGGAACCGTATGTGCCGCCCTACGATGCCACGGTCATCCGGCGGCTCAAGGCGCAAGAGGCGATCCTGCTCGGCAAAACCAACATGGACGAGTTCGCGATGGGCTCCTCGACGGAGAACTCAGCCTTCTTTGAAACACGGAATCCCTGGGCGCTCGACTATGTCCCCGGCGGCTCCTCCGGCGGCTCTGCGGCCGCCGTCGCAGCGGACCTCTGCGCCGCCTCGCTCGGTAGCGATACGGGGGGCTCGATTCGGCAGCCGGCCAGCTTCTGCGGTGTGGCGGGCTTGAAGCCGACCTACGGCAGGGTCTCCCGATACGGCCTGGTGGCCTTTGCCTCGTCCCTCGATCAGATCGGGCCGTTCACGAAAGATGTTCGCGATTGCGCCATGATGCTGCACGCCATCGCCGGCCACGATCCCCACGATTCCACCTCAGCGGACCTGCCGGTTCCCGATTATGGCGCCGCCCTGACCGGAGACGTTCGGGAGGTGCGCATCGGGATCCCCGACGATTATTTTGTCGAGGGGATGGACCCGGAGGTCGAAGCGGCTATCTGGACGGCAATTCGAACGCTGGAGAAACTAGGCGGGACGCAGGAAAAGGTCTCACTTCCCCATACTCCGTATGCTATCGCAACCTACTACCTGGTGGCGACCGCCGAGGCCAGCAGCAACCTGGCCCGCTACGACGGGGTCAGATACGGCTATCGGACCTCGAAGCCGATCGACCTGCTGGAGATGTACCAACAGAGTCGGCGGGAGGGGTTCGGGCCTGAGGTCAAGCGCCGGATTATGCTGGGGACCTATGCGCTGTCGGCCGGGTATTACGATGCCTACTACCTCAAGGCCCAGAAAGTCCGGACGCTGATCCGCCGTGATTTCGAACGGGCCTTCGAAACGTGCGAGGTGATCGTGACGCCTACCTCACCGACACCGCCGTTCAAGTTCGGCGAGAAAATGGACGATCCGCTCCAGATGTACCTCTCGGATATCTTCACGATCTCGGTCAACCTGGCAGGCCTGCCCGGTATCTCGATTCCGTGTGGGTTCACGAAAGCGGGACTGCCGATCGGGTTGCAACTGATCGGCAAGCCGTTCGACGAGGCGACGATTCTGAAGGTGGCACACGCCTATGAGCAGGCGACCGACTGGCACCGCCGCCGGCCTCCCGTGTGAGATGGCGCGAACGGCGGTAGGCCGACTCTTCATGGTGGCGCTCGTTCTGGCGGTCAGCCTGCTGCCGTACACCGCGTCGGCAGAAGCCAAAGAGCTGGTGATCCTTCGCTCAGAACGCTGGATCGACACCCTCAAAGGTGCGGTGAAGAATATGAGTACCGATCGGGCCGACGAGGTCGTTATTGTCGTCCGATTTTTCGGTGCGCCAGTCAATCAGGCCACACCGCAGAAACGAAAGTCCGCCTCCCAGCGCGAGTTAGGCCGGCAGACCGTCACACTGCCACCCCTTGATGCGGGCCAGGAAGCGCCTTTCGAGGTCGAGATCGCCGAGCAGCACCGTACAGCAACATCGTTTAAGTTCGAGCCTCACGCCATCTGGCGCGCGATGAGTCAGACTCGTTCCGGAGGACGCTAGTCGGATGTTCTACTTCGCCTATGGTTCGAACATGGAGCGATTTCAGCTCAAGCGCCTCTGCCCAAAGGCAAAGTTTGTCTCAGCGGCCGTCCTCGCGGACTATGAGCTCGCCTTCTTCGGGAACTCCCCGATGTGGGGCGGCGGCATCGCGGATATTCGCGAGCGGCCCGGCAAAGCGGTCGAAGGCGTGGTGTGGGAGATCAGCGAGGCGGAGCGAAAGGTGTTGGACGAATACGAAGGATACCCCACTCTTTATCTTCACAAAGAGCTTCAGGTGCGGGGCCGCGCAGGTACGACGATCACGGCGTTTGCGTACATCATGGCGGATCCGGGCCGTGAGACGCCTCCTTCAAAACGGTATAAGCAGTTGCTAACCAGCGGCGCCGAGGAACATGGATTATCCGATGAGTACGTTGACTTTCTCGAGTCAATCCGGCCTCTGACATAGCAAGGAATTGGAACATGCCACTCGACACTGAATACGAGGCGGTTATCGGGCTGGAGGTACATGCCCAGCTCCTGACCAGATCTAAGATCTTCTGCGGCTGCAGCGCCGCCTTCGGCGCGCCGCCGAACAGTCAGACCTGCCCCGTCTGCCTGGGAATGCCTGGCGCGTTGCCGGTCCTGAACAGACGAGTGGTGGAGTTCGCCATCAAGACCGCGCTCGCATTAGGGTGCGACGTCACTCCCGTCTGTCGCTTCCACCGGAAGAATTACTTCTACCCCGACATGCCGAAGAACTATCAAGTCTCGCAGTACGAGCTTCCACTCGCATGGCGAGGGTCCATGGAATTTACTGTTGACGGAACGGCCAGGCGCATCCGCATCCATCGCCTCCATCTCGAAGAGGACGTCGGCAAACTGCTGCACGCCGGAACGCTCCAGGCGGCAGACTATAGCCTGGTGGACTTTAATCGCAGCGGCGTGCCGTTGATGGAGATCGTCAGCGAGCCCGATATCCGCAGCCCGGAGGAGGCCGCCGAGTACCTCCGGCAGCTTCGGGCCATCCTCGTATACCTGAACGTGTGCGACGGCAACATGGAGGAAGGCAGCCTGCGTTGTGACGCCAACGTCTCCCTGCGGCACGCCGGCAGCGAAGAGCTTGGGGTCAAGGCTGAGGTCAAGAACATGAACTCCTTCAAGAGCGTCCAGAAGGCTCTGGCCTATGAAATTCAGCGACAGGCACAGGTCCTTAAAGAAGGCGGAAGGATCGTCCAAGAGACACGGTTATGGGACGCCGACCAGGAGTTGACGTTGTCGATGCGTAGCAAGGAGTACGCACATGACTACCGTTACTTCCTCGAGCCTGACCTGGTCCCGTTGGCCGCCTCGCCTCAGTGGATCGATGAGATCCGTACCACACTGCCGGAACTGCCACAGCAACGTCGCGCCAGGTTTGTCGAAGAGTACGGGATCCCGGACTACGATGCCGCCGTACTGACGGCATCGAAGTCGCTGGCCAACTACTACGAGAAGGTCGCACAGACCTCCCGCGATTCGAAGGTCGCCAGCAACTGGGTGATGGTGGAGCTTTTGGGCCATTTGAATAAAGACGGTCGGGACATCGCCGACAGCCCGATCTCGCCGACGGAACTGGCTGCCCTGCTCGCGCTGCTGCATGGTGGAACCATCAGCGGCAAGATCGCCAAAACGGTCTTCGAACAGATGTATCAGACCGGGAAATCGGCTGAGCTGATCGTCAAAGAGCAAGGACTGACTCAGATCTCCGACCAGGATGAGCTACGCCGGATCGTTGAGGAGGTGCTTGCCGCACACCCCGGGCCGGTCGCCGACTACCGGAAAGGGAAGGTGCAAAGCCTGACCTTCCTGGTTGGCATGGTGATGAAGTTAAGTCGCGGCAAGGCTAACCCACCGGTGGCGCGCGAGTTGCTGCTGGCGCGACTCAGCAGTGAAGAACCCGGAGGGGACGAGTGACGAGACGCGGGCAGCGTCGGCTCCTCGGGTTACTCCTGGTCTTAGGTGGGATCGTCGCAGTCCTCCTCGCCGGTCCGCTTTTGCTGGACCAGGAGCGGTATCGAGGAATCGTCATCAGCCGAGTCAGCCAACTCTTGAACCGCAACGTCACCGCGACCAGCCTGCGAGTACATCTCCTGCCGTCGCCAGGGGTGACCATCCGGGACGTGGTGATCGCTGATCGCGCCCCGTGGTCTGAACCGTTCGTAGACGCGGAGCAACTGCATGTTTCGCTCAAGCTGCTTCCGCTCCTCAAGGGCGACATTCAGGTTGAGAATATCCGTATTGACCGGCCACGCATCAGGTTGGCCAAGGGACCGGATGGGTGGAATCTTGATGACTTGATTCGGCCGACTGCGCGAGGCGCGGCGGCCGAGCCGCACCGTACCGAAGGTACGAGAGCGACCGGAGGACAGCCTGCTCTGCCGGTCTTGTTGACCGGGAACTTGGCCATCCGCCATGGGGCCCTCGTCGTCGACAATCCTCTCCATCCGTATGGACCGGTCAACCTGGAGTTTCAGGATATCAACCTGGACATCCCGGCCACGCTTTCCCCTCATCCTCTCCGCTTCCAGGCCGACGGACAGTTGCCCGGCGAGACATCCGGCTCGTTTGAACTTACCGGGAGCGTACAACGTGCTGAAGGGAATCGTATACCGATTGAGGTAGAACTTCGCGTACGGGACCTCGATGCCACTCACCTGGCATCGGCCATAGGGCTCTCAGGCGGCGCTGCCGCGGCGTTTACCGGCACCCTCGATTTCGAGGGGAAGGCTGTCGGCGAATGGCCGCGCCTTGACCTTGAAACCGACGTCGACCTGCAACGCCTCGGTGTAACGCTTGCAAAGGAAACGGGTAAGGCTCCAGGTGACAAAGCACGGCTGCGTGCAAAGGGACGATGGGAGGGCGGTCAGCTCGACCTTTCTGATATGGATCTGCTCTGGAAGGGCCAAACCATTGCGGGACGTCTCCACCTTGCAACCCAGCAGTCGCCTCGCCTCCAGTTTTGGCTGAATACGCCGGATCTGTCTATCGAACCGATTATGGCATTCATGGCCGCGGCAGACAGCTCTGGAACGAATCAGGTCAGCGCTCCCCGTACTCCCAAAATCCCCTCCACTCCCCTTTCTCAAGGGGGGCCAGAGGCGGATTTACCTCGCACCACCCCCCTATCCGCAAACGGCGGACTTCAGGTCGAGGGGCACCTGCGTTCCGGCGTCCTTCGTTGGGGGAGGGTGATCCTGACGACTGCGGAAAGCGATCTTCACTACTGTTGCCGACTCCTCACGATTCGTCGGCTCCAAGGCGGTCTCTATGGCGGAACCCTTTCCGGCGATGCTGCCCTCGACTGGCGCGGGCCGACATCTCGCGCAACGGTCACGACCCATCTGGAGGGGGTTCAGGCCGAACCATTGTTGGGAGCGATCCAGGAGCCACGGTGGACCTTACGCGGAATGATGACGCTGGACTCGAAGATGGAGCTGGCCGGGCAACTTGGACCTGGGGCGCTCTCCAGGGCCTCAGGTCAAACCGACATTGTCGTCACAAACGGACGTGTGACCGGTTATGTGCCGCTGGAACGGCTCGCTAAGACTGCAGATCCTGTCCTGAAGGGATTAGGCATCAATGCTCCAGCCCTGAACGAGTTTGACCGCCTCAGCGCCCATTGGACCCTCGACGGCGGGATCCTACGAACCAGAGATCTTACGCTGCTTCGGGACGGGGCGAAGCTCTATGCGGCCGGGAGTTTCAATCTGCTCAATCAGACCTTGGACTTCGACGTGAGGGCCAAGGTGGCGAAAACGACGCTGGAGGCCAAGCTGCAGGGAAACTCATCCGACCCGGTGGTGACTCCACAAGCAGGCAGCATCGAGGGACGTGTCAAAACGGACATCGGCAAACTCCTGGGAAAGGATGGGAAGAAGGAACTGGGGAAGATGCTGCAACAGCTCTTCAACCGCTGAGGATATCGATGCGACTGGGCATTGTCACTCCCTTCTATGTTCCCTCCGTCCGGGGCAATTCGATTACAGTCCAGCGTATCGAATCGGGGTTGCGGGATCACGGCGTGATCGTCCGGGTCTGGTCCCTTGAGGATGGCTCCTCGCCGGGCGAAATCCAGCAGGCACTGGAAGCATTCACACCTGATCTGGTCCATGGATTCCATGTCAGCGCGTCCGGGCGGATCGTCACAGACGTCGCGTTCCGGTTGGGTATCCCCTCGATCCTCAGCGTTACCGGAACCGACATCAATACCGACCTCTTCGATCCTCACCGGAAGACAGAGGTCATGGACGTCCTTCGACGGGCAACGCGCATCGTGGTCTTTCACAATGTGATGCGGGTCAAGCTCGTCAACGAACTTCCTGAGGTAGCACGCCAAATCTTGGTAATCGGTCAGACGGTACGCTGCCAGGAAACCCCATTCGATCTCCGACGCCACCTGGGTCTTACGCGCGATGACCTGATCTTCCTCATCCCCGCGGGTATCCGGCGCGTGAAAAACGTCACCTTCTGCCTGAAGCCGCTCGACGCGCTTAGAATACAGTGCCCTCAGATCAAGGCTGTCTTCGTGGGACCGATTATTGAGGCTGCTGAAGGAGTCCGATTACAGGACACCTTGAGGGACTACCCCTGGGCCTTCTATCTGGGGTCGGTCCCTCACGAACAGCTTTGCGCCATGCTCTCGTCCGTTGATGTGGTGATCAACTCCTCGCTCTCCGAAGGCGGCATGGCCAACAGCATTCTGGAGGCGATGAGTCGTGGACGAGCGGTCCTGGCCTCCGACATCGAGGGAAACCGATCGATCGTGCGTGAAGAAATCGACGGGCTCCTCTTCGCGTCGGAATCGGAGTTTGCCCATAAGGCTGAGCGGTTAATCAGAGAGCCCGATCTCCGCGACACACTGGGGAAGAACGGAAAGGAGAAGATCGAGCGGGAGTTTTCCCGAGAAGGAGAGATTCAGGCCTATCTCCAACTGTATCAGGACGCGATCGGCGCCTGCTCTCGCAGCGAGTAGAAGACACATCATGGATCTCCACGTCCTCGAGCTGTTCTGCAAAATCGTCGAATCTGGAAGCTTCTCGAAGGCAGCCGACGCGATGTACCTGACCCAGCCCACGGTCAGCGGCCACATCAAGAAGCTCGAGAAGGACGTCGGCATCCGGCTCCTCGATCGTCTCGGACATCGGGCCACCCCAACAAAGGGTGGAAACCTGCTGTATCGCTATGCCAGGCGGATTCTGACGCTCCGTCAGGAAGCCCAACAGGCGCTCGATGAGTTCAAGGGTGGACTGAAGGGAGAACTGATACTCGGCGCCAGCAGCATCCCAGGCGGCTATCTGCTCCCGCCGCTGATCGGACCATTCAGGGCCCGCTATCCGGACATCTCGATCGTCCTCAAGGTCTCAGACTCAAAAGAGATTATCGAGGCCGTGATCGACGGCGCCTATGAGATCGGCGCCGTAGGCGCACAATTCGATGACGGCAGGCTCGAATACCGACAATTTGCTGAGGATGAGATGGTCCTGGTCGTGCCGCCTGCACACCCATGGGTATCCCGGAAGAGCGTGAGGGCAAAGGAACTGCCGAGCCAGCCGTTTCTCATTCGGGAGCGCGGCTCGGGAACGCGTAAGATTATGGAACAGGCCCTGGAGCGTCGTAATTTGTCGATCGGCGCCTTCAAGGTAATCGGGGAGATGGGCAGCAACGAGGCGATCCGGCAAGCGGTCAAGGCAGGCGGAGGTATCGCGATCATCTCGAAGCTCGCCGTCGCAAGCGACATCAACTGCCGCGAACTCTACGCCATTCCTGTCGCAGGCCTCACGCTGACCAGGCCCTTCTACCTCATCACCCACCGCCACCGCTCGCGCTCACCGATCTGTAACGCCTTCCTCACCTTTCTCGGCGTCCCTCGCTCTTCCTCCTGATTCCCATCATCCCTGATTCCG
>UBJH01000001.1_pt1 | contig 78093 bp, 69 predicted proteins | sample 2193721 | NCBI WGS metagenome assembly UBJH01 (sample SAMEA4703186, study PRJEB27089) | metagenome | reverse complement strand
CATGTTCCCTGATAAACTGGGGGATATGAGCCTTGCCCTTTACAGGTATGGAGATGTGGCAATGACGGAAGTAAAAGGACTGCACGGCAATAATCCGGTAAAAATAGAGAATGCATATATAGCGAACTACAGGAGCAGCCCTGAGAGCAAAGCCAAATTCTGGGTATCAGAGTCCAGAACAAGCGAGGAAGCAGTATCCCTTCTTGAGACCATGAATACAAGGGTGGGAAAAACCGGGATGTTCAGTGATTCCACGCCTATGAACATAGAAGGCATTACTGTTTATTTTGTGAGCGGAAATCCGGAACTTGGCCTGTATCATTACTTCTATGCAAAAGATAAAAGGGTGTTCTGGATACAGATAGATAATCCGGATGAAGCTTACAGACTCAATTTCATGAGAGATGCCATAAAACGGATTTAATGCAATGAAACGCAATCTTGTAGTTCATAAAATTTCAAATATCTCGAGGGTATCAATATCCGATAGCGGCACCATACCACGAAGCCATACTCTCATATTCAACTCGGATACATATTCCTCTCCATAAAATGTTACATACATACTATTGGATTTTATGGGTTCGTAGTAATCATGGACCTACTTGCGCACTGGAATCTTTTTCTTTAAGTGCAATACTCTTTTGGATTACTTTTTTATATGCTTTATGGGAAGTGTTTATCGGAAGCGTGTCTTCGGCTTCGGCGAGATGCAATTCATGCAGTGTAAAATTCGATGCCAGATATCGAATCAAAGGAAGCGCTTGATCACTATTTATGTTATTCATTTCTATCTTAACTCTATTTATTTCCGCAACATTCGGATCGCTATTCATCAGTGCATGGGCTTTATCAGTAAGGTTCTTAATCTTAGCTCTTTTTTCGTTAAGGGTTATTTCTTTTTTTATTTCTTGAATGTTCAGAAGCCCGAATACTATATCAACTTCTCCCACTATCCTGAAAGGGCCTCCATTATCCTCCAAGTCCATGTGTTCTAAATTGAGATCAAATTCAGAGCATAGCGGGCCGTGGAACTTATTGAACGGTAGCGATAGTCGTGCTTCAAGATCTCTTGTCTGTCTATCTACAGCTTTCATATCCGATAAAAACTCCCACATGAAGGCATTTTTGATTATCCCTTCAGGGTTCTCCTGATATCTTCTCAATTCCTCATCATCAAAGGACAGCTCTATTCCGATTTTATCCTCAAAGTCATTATTCTTCACAGGATATACACAGAAATAAGCATCGTCGGAAAAGTAGGCATAATCGTGTACTTCTATACAGTATTTGCAGTGACAGCATCGAGGGGCGCAGAAATACTCATCGTCTGCGGTGCCTTTGATGAAATTATCATAGAGGCCATTTATATCATGATCCTCTTCCCATGAACCAAAAACAGGTATGCGCTTCGTGCAGGTATGTAATGATGTTTGTGGCTTTGCGATAGTCACAGCAACAGATGGTATTTCTTGTAGTCTCATCTTTTCGATGAGAAGCCAATCGTAGTCTGTATCATTGTCATGGCAGTATAAGTCATCCCAGCATGAAAGTACTGAATATAGCCCCTGCAATCCATATTTTTCCATAACCAGTTCGGTTGAAAATTTTGCAAAATTAGTAGGAATTGAACTCAGTAAAGAGCCGCAGGGAGATATCATATTCCCAGAACCATCCATTTCTCTATAGTTAACCTCTTGATTGCATGCAGGGCATGAAACATGGGCAGCCATCTTGATATCGTTCTCGACCAGTTCGATGATGTCTTCTCTGGAACCGGTATCCAGATAGGTATGTATGGGAGTGCTGATCTTGAAGCTGAAGATATCTTTTTTACCATGTCTCCCTTCATAGTACAGCTCTCTGACTTCTACGTCTCCCATGGATTCCAGCTGTTCCCACAGTTCTCTAGCTTTGTCACCGCTGTATTGTTTTGCCTGTTCTATCAATTCAGGCGGTATTTCTACAGGTCCGAGAAGCCGGCGGGCGTGTAGAACTCTTAATTTATCAAATGGATCAGGTGTGTTATCTTTATCCTTGTTTTCTTTCTTGGTCATTCCATTATGCAATGACCTCATTCTTTTCTTTCTGTTTTTTCTTAATCCGGTCATTCTGTCACCTACCTTCAAGAAACTAAATCGATAAATCGTATTTATATTGCACATATCTTTTTTAACTCTTCTCGCAAGTCCGGAAGAACCTGTTCTTCTTTTTATCGCTGCTATGAACCTCTCACCGACTGAAGTCGGAAGATTCCCATTGCTCAAGCAACCTCTCTGCGGCTCTCATCTTCATAGAAGTATCTCTGATTACATCATCCACAGCCTCAGTTACAGTCTTTTCAGGTTTAACGGGCGATACGAAAGAAGGAGTTATTCGTTTCATATTCATATTATTGTATGGTTATTTTTGGTCTTCAGTCTTTGCTTAGCAGCCTGAAAGTATTCTCTTTTTTATTGCAAGGAGAAATTCATCTTCATGGTTAAAAGCAGGAGCTTTCTTCCCCTTTCCACCCATATTCTATCAACCACTTTTTCACTGCTCATTCCAATTTACCTGCTTATTTAAAGATGTGTCGAAAGAGCGGCGCCGCATTGCCATGATATCAAGCACTGCTGAAAGGAAGCTTAGGCTTTATCGCAGAAATAGAATTAGCTAAAGAAGCAGCTTCGATGGAATTAAGCATTCCAAAAAAATCGTACAAACCTATAACAATAAATATCTTGTGTAAGATGATTTTAAACTACTGAATGATGAACTTCTTGTGCCTGTTCTCTGAAGGAAATTATTTATGTTTTATCCGGAATAAGGATTGCGCTTGTTAAGAATAACAAGTCGGATAAATCTGATATCGTTCTGGAAGAGATGAGTTCCAATCAAGGATCGTTATTTTCTTTTCTGAATCTTGGGAAGTTTATCCAGGAATTTTAAAAAACGATAAGCATAGGACTAATCATTTGTTAGGCTAACACGTACATAGGCGGTAGATAGCGGATTTTCGGTCATCTTTGAAAGGTGAGTCTAACAAGCCTCACAAGAGTACCAAAGGTCAATAGGTCAGGGATGCAAGCCAGCGTGACTATTTAAGTAATCTTATTATATGTATTTCATTTTTTGTTCTCCTTTGCATTTAAAATACCATTTATAAATATATCCACGAATCCATCAAACTCCTCTTCGCCATCGCCTAAGATATCATTGCTGATTACCCCTCTTATCTGACTCATGTGACCGATGTAGCTAAGAAAAGTCACAGATGCAGTTCTGGAGTTAATGATACGCATTTTTCCATTTTTCATCTGGTATTCAAAGTATTCGCTGATGCGTGCTATTACCATTCTTATAACAGACTCAAGAATCGCGGCGACTTCCGGGTTCCTGCGTCCTTCTGCAATCAATATAACCATAATGTTGACCCTTTCTCTCATTACTTTAAGGAGACCTCTGCCAAGGGTGCGAAGACTCGTTTCAATATCCTCATCTTTTTCTATCTGCAATACCGAATCAAGGGTTTTGAGAATTACTTCCCGATTTCCGGTTATGATTGCTCGAAGTATGTTCTCTTTTGAGTGGAATTTACGGAATAATGTCACTTCATTGACATTAGCAACTTCTGCTATTCTTAGAGTAGTTGCTCTTCCATAGCCTTCGCTGGCGAACACTTTTATCGCAGCATTCAGGATTTTTTTCTCGGTTTTGTCCATGAAACTCAGTAATTACTTCGAGTTATAATAATATTATGCCCTGAATTTGATATTATGATCTTTTGGCCGGGACGAGATAAAAACGAAACATATATATTAAAGCAAGTTAGTACTTACATATATCTGGATACTTCTTTGACCTTAAAAATGGGGAAAAATTACAGGGAAAAGAAAGTGACTGAATAGGAGTTAAATTATGCCGCCACATTGTGATACTATAGATGGACCTGTAGTCAAAGCATCAAAAATTGCATTAGAGACAGGGAATGTCAACCTTATACTTCCCTGGCTGCCTGAGAAGGGAGAAGATGAGCTGAAAAAAGCCTTTGAAAGAACGCTTCGCGTGAGAAAGATGGGTAAAGAAGCTAAAGAACTTGCAGACTTCTGGTTCTTTGAAACCGCAGTACGTTTGCACAGAGCGGGAGAAGGAGAGTCTTTTGCCGGATTGAAACCTGCCGGGCTTGACGAAGGCCCGGTGGTCCCAAGAGCGGAAAAAGCCATTGAGCAGGGAGATGCAGGCAAAGTAATTGAATTCCTGTCGCATACTGTTGAAGAGGAAGTTCATAAAAGGTTCAAACATGCCATATCTTTGAAAAACTATGATGAGAACGATGTAGATGCTGCAAGAGACTATGTCGAGGCGATGCTTGAGTTCATGCTGTACTCGCATAAATTGTACACATACATGACAAGCGCGGGTGGACACTCAGCAGAGGCAACTGGCGGACATGAGCATTAACAATGAATAGGAAATAGGAGGGAATATTATGAAAAGGAAGATCTTCATAACTTCAATATTCATACTTGCTGTCCTGCTTGCAGGCGTTAATGTGGCTTTCGCACATTGCGACACTATGGATGGACCTGTCGTCAAAGCTGCCCGGGAAGCATTGGATACAGATAACGTGAATCTTGTTCTTATCTGGGTGCAGGAGGAGGACGACGCTGAAATAAGAGCCGCCTTTAATAAGACGCTTGCGGTCAGGCAGCTTGGCCCCGAGGCAAAAGACCTTGCAGACTACTGGTTCTTTGAGACCCTGGTCCGCCTTCATCGGGCTGGAGAAGGAGCCTCATACACAGGTCTGAAACCCGCGGGGAACGAATCAAGCCCTGCTGTTATAGCTGCGGATAAGGCGCTCAAGGATGGTAAAGTGAAGCCACTGCTGAAGTTCCTGACCGACGCTGTTAAGAATGGCACCACAGAGCAGTACAACGGGGTCATAGAGCGGAAGGACTATGAAATCAATGACGTAGGAGCTGGACGGGACTACGTAGGCCACTACGTAAAATATGTACACTTTGTCGAAAGGCTCTACGACGCTGCTGCGGAATCGGCTGAGGGACATTATTAGGCTGCATCGAAAAGACACTCTGAAAGAAAGGATAATGAGATCAGGAAATGCATGACAATACTTCTGTTGTTCGGTTCAGCCAAGTACGGATTCACGCCCCTTACAACCATAGTCTTCGGGAGCCTCTGGGCTCTTGGCTTTACAGGGCTTATGGGCATGAAGCTCAGTTCCACGACGTCCCTTTCCATGATTATGGGAACCCTTATCCTCCCAGTGCCAGCGTCACACCCACGATGCTTGAACCTATAAGAACCATTCCCATACCTGCCTTGAACCTATTTCTATTAGTGTACTTTGCCCATTCATATCCAATAAAAAACAGCATCCCAATTGCCACAAGATTCGAGATACGAGTTGCTATGTCCAGATTCCGCACTACAAGGAACGGAATCAGGACTGGAAACGTGGAGAAGAAAACTATAAGAAAGCAGGAAATGGCGCCGAAAAAATCATCTTTTGTAATCTTTGATTCTTGAGGTAAAGTTCCGGATGCACTTTTAAGCACCTCTGTGTAGATGCGCTTCCTTTCCGTTTCATCCAGCACCCATAAGATAGTTGGTTCAAGTTCATTTTCTATTGCAGCAAGAGCTGAGTTATTATCTGGAGCGGATTTGATATACGAAACAAGTCTGGCGTACCTATTGCGCTCAAAAATGCCTGTGAATATATACATCGCGCCATCCACGATGCCCCATGCAGCATTACAGCCAAGAGCAGCAATTGCCATTGTCCTGATTCCCGTTTCTCCATCAGTCAGGGCAATTTTTAAGGTACTTGTGATAGTCAGAACCATTATTAATCCGAATATTATCTCTGAGAGCCTCTCGGCGGGCGAAAGGTATATTTCCAAAAAACTTTTGATCCGATGAGGAAAAATACGCAAGCTCATAATTACGTTAGTCTCTCCTGTGCAGCCACATACCCATTAACAGAAAAATTTCTGTGAAGAGGAACATAATTATTTTCATTTTATCGCCTCTTTTATATAAATAAATTACTGCCTCTGTCATAAACAGGGGCAGATACATTTTAAGTTTTTTTCAAGATTTGTTCGTGTTCTTCGCTAACTGTTTCTTTATTTCTACTTTTTGTGTTATCATTCATCTGCTGTTCTTTATTTTCAGTAATGGGAAGGCATTGTCGGCACATCTTTTTCACCTCCTTTTATCTCTATAGTTACTTCAGTTAATAAAGTATTTAAACTATCAAGTTTAAAGTTGAATAGCTGCTATTGAAAAAGGAAGTCGCTATGCAAAAAGAAAGTGAGAGATGCACAGAGTATGAAGACGATATATGTTTATGTTCTATTGAAGGTATCATGGGCATCCTCAGTAAAAAATGGGCTTTATTGATCATCAGTGCGATTGGGAATAATCAGAAATTGCGCTACAACGAACTTGAAAAAAAGCTGGATAAAATAAGTCCAAAAACGTTAGCCGATAGGTTAAAAGAACTGGAGAATGCGAACATTATCAAAAGAGAATCATTTGCGCAAATACCTCCCAGGGTGGAGTACTCGCTAACAAAAGAAGGAGCGGAACTGAGAGATGCTGTAATGCCTTTGATAAAATGGGTTTCTTTTAGGGATGCTCAGTAATATTTAAATAAGCAATGCAGCCCCAGGGCGCCTGTTATCCGGGGTTCTTCTGGCAATTGCACTTTTGTATCTAAAGCCTTTTCAAAAGCCTTTACTACTCCAGGATTTTTGGCCACTCCGCCCACAAAAGCCAATTCAGGTTTCATCCCCAGCTTTTTAACCATTGCAGTGGTTCGCAGGATAATACTTTCAATAAGGCCGGCAGCTATATCTTCTTTTTTAGTCTTTTGGGCTCTTAAGCTGATAACTTCCGATTCCGCGAATACGGTACACATGCCGCTGATCTTTGCTGGATTTTTTGAAACCAGTGCAAGCGTTCCCAATTCTTATCCTGATTGCTTCTTTAATTTCATCGTCTGTCACTTTTCCTGTGAGATTTTTGTAGGCAGTAACCAGCACTGCTGCGATCATAGCGTAACCTGCTCTGATGCAGTGAAGGTGGCACAACAGAGTAAACGGAGATGTAAGAATCGAAAAGAGTGAGGTATTGCAGGGAGTTGGATTGCTGCGGTGGAAATCAGTATAACTGATACAGATATGATGAAAGGTCAAAGGGGGCTTTAGCATGGGGATGAATCGTACCCCTTGAACAGGTATATCATTATTATTATATGGGTTAAATTCAAATACCTTGCTAATCATATCAGTATCTATACCTCTGGTGCAGAGGGAATCAACGCCTGTGGAGATTAAACCTCTACTTGATGAAGAAAACCTGTGATACTTCAAACAGTATCCCATACATCAAAGCAAGTTTTGTCCATGAATCAGGAAGCCTCAAGGAATACAGCGAGGAAGCCTCACAGCTTCCTGCGTGAGGTAGTTCACATGGTCGAAAATCAATAAGCCCTTTCGATGTATTATTGATTTCGCTACCTGCTTTCTCCTTTCTATCTTATGTGTTTAGATGGGCTACCTGTTTCTCAAAAAGGGGGCAATCCCATTAGTTGCGATAGTGAATACATCACCTGGAATTGTTTTTACTGTTTGCTGGGCCTTCATGTCGTCATACCAAATACAACGGGTTGTACTTGGGTTATTACATCTTATTGATACACGCCATAAATTTCCATCGCCAGAATATACATATACGTCCTCACTGAAGGATAATGAACTTTTCCATATATTTGGTTCGGATGGTGTTGAATATCCTTGAGGCAATGCCTGATAATCTGGAATTCTTCCGCCAATGAAATCCACGAAATCTTGTTTTGTCTTTTGTTGTGCTGGTGCAGGGGCTATATAAGGGGTTGGTGTTGGTTCAGGGGCTTTATAAGAAATTGGCGCTGATTTAGAGGCCGTATATGTTGTTATAAGATAAGGAGCAAGTGCATTTGTTGCTGCAGTAAACACATCATTAGGAATTGTATCAGTTAATATGTTCGAACTATCGTCTCCATAAGTTATAATATTAGATGATATACCAACATTCCACAATATTCCAGCGCTATTTATGTGCATATAAGCAATAGGGTAAGTTCCCGGAGTTATCCATATATCGGGAGTTTTATCCGTCCACCCTCCGTGATACATTGCGTCAAAATTTATGGTTCTTCCGTCAATGAAATTTACGAAATCCTGTTTCGTCATTCCATTGCTATATGCTAATGTCGGGCTGGTATTGAGCAGTAAAACGAGAATTCCCAATACTGCTAACAATACATGATTTGTGCATTTTCCATTCATATTTTTTCCTCACATAATAATTTTATAAAAATTTGTTCAGCCATTATGTTACGATCTTCATATTATTTACCTCTAATAAATGAATCGAAGGTTTTTTGGTTATATGAGTTTCATAAATAGTTTATTTAGTTTTTTATCGATCATAATTGTTCTTTTTTCTTAATAGGCTCTCATTTAACCTCAGAACTAATCGAGGACTCAAAATTCCCAAAGTCTACAAAGGAGATTCTACACGACCAATATTTTAAATAATAGATATGACGATTATCATGATTGTGATATATTTGGACAAAATACTTATGGACAAAATACTTATATTACTTCAAGATTCTAAATGGCATGATCTTGAGGAAATAAACAAAGAAATTCCTATCTCGACGCATCAGATGGAGGAGATCGCCTTTTTCTTGCAGGAACAGTCCCTCATCAATAAAGAAAAACAGAGTATAAAAATAACAAGCAAGGGTCTTCGATTTTTAGACCTTCCTATTTAATATTTCATCGACCTGGTCCAGTCTTCTGATCAATTCCTCTCCTCTTTTTGTAATCTCATAACAATTTGAATCGCAATTTTCTATCAGTCCTTCTTCTAATAGAAAAACAAAGTATCTCTGGAAATTTCTCCAATCAAGATACGCTCCTTGCATAATTCTGGTCTTTTTTACCTTCTTCTCTTCCTTTGTTACTTTAAGTAAATCTTGAACTATCTCCCATCTGCTTCGATCTTTTCGTAAAATGTCTCCATTATAGTTTCTGTTGGATGTTATAATTAGGTCCCGCATAAATAATCTTTCCCCCATCACCTGATTTGATCTCATTTTTAACCGCTTCATCCTCGATCGTTTTTGAAACACAATCCATAAAACCTATTTTTGATAATTAATTCATCCAATTCCTTAATACCAAGCGAGTAGTTTTTTTTCTCATTCATAATTAATACCATTATCCCAACTCACAAAGCTATTCTATTCAATATTATATAAAGTTTCCCATATGTTCCAATATTGCTTTAGTTGAGCTATATTCTAAAATTAATTAACTATTAAAATATTAAATGAGTATATTGGTAATTATATACATGCATTTATGAAAATGAGTAAAAACATGACACAAATAGAATAGAAGATTAAGGAGTTGCCTCCCGAGCTCCAGCATGAAGTCGAATAAAACCCAAACCGTTAAAGCTTTTTACTAATAAGTTGTGCAAAGTCGAGAATTAATAATGAAAGAATGGTATAATCCCCATGAAATAGATGAAAAATGGCAGCGCAAATGGAGCGAGGCGAAGATATTCGAGCCTGAGCCCGATGATCGTGAAAAGTTTTTCATTACTATCCCGTATCCATATTTGAATGGCAATCTTCATGCAGGGCATACAAGGACATTCACGATCGGCGATGTTATTGCGCGGTATAAGCGCATGGTTGGATACAATGTCCTTTTCCCAATGGGTTTTCATGCAACAGGAACACCAATCGTAGGTCTTGCTGAACAGATAGCAAAAAAGGATCCTGAGACCATAAGAGTATATAATCAGCTCCATCAGATACCGCTTGAGGTACTCGACACTATCCAGACGCCTGAACAAATAGTTGAATTCTTCAGTAAAGAAGACGAAGCTGCTATGAAAATCATAGGATTTTCTATTGACTGGCGAAGAAAATTCACAACTACTGACCCACATTATAAGAAAATGATAACCTGGCAGTTCAACCTGCTTCGCAGCAAGAACAAGGTTGTAAAAGGGGCACATCCTGTCAGATGGTGCCCACATGATGAAAATCCGGTTGAAGACCATGATATTTTAAAAGGCGAAGATGCCACGATTATTGATTATACCCTGATTAAATTCAGACTTGAGGGTGAAGTCTTCCCATGCGCCACACTTCGCCCTGAGACAGTATTCGGGGTAACGAACCTGTGGGTCAATCCGAAAATCCTTCATGTGAAGGCAAGGGTAAATGATGAGATATGGATAGTAAGTAAAGAAGCATATGATAAACTCAAATTCACAGATAAGTTGGTGGAACTGATCGGGGAAATCAAAGGCGAAGAGCTGATAGGTAAGAAAGTCACAAATCCCGTTACGGGTTCCCTTGTTTTGATACTTCCGGCATCTTTTGTAAACCCTGAAAATGGCAGCGGTATCGTAATGAGTGTCCCCGCGCATGCCCCCTATGATTACCTTGCACTCGCCGATCTAAAAGGGGCTGACCTGACAAAATATGGAATTACAGAAGATGTCTCCTCAATCCCGCTCATTTCGCTCATAAAAGTGCCGGAATATGGAGAATATCCTGCTATGGATGCGGTCTTTGAATTAAAAGTAAAAGATCAGAATGACCCAAAAGCAGAAGAAGCAACAAAACTCGTTTACAGGCGGGAATTCCACGGAGGCGTTCTTACGGGGATAACTGGAAAATATGCAGGAATTGAGGTTTCTAAAATTAAAGATGTGCTTACCCATGACTTTATCGAACAAGGGATAGCGGATACATTCTATGAGTTCAGCGAACAGCCTGTAATATGCAGATGCGGCGCCACATGTGTTATAAAAATGGTAAAGGACCAGTGGTTCCTTAATTATTCAGACCCTTCATGGAAAGAACAGGTTTATAAATGCCTTAAAAATATGAAAATAATACCACCTGAATTGAGGGTGGAATTTGAAAATAAGATAGACTGGCTGAAAGACAAAGCCTGTGCGCGGCGAAAAGGGCTTGGAACAAGAGTTCCATGGGATCCGGAATGGGTGATAGAATCCCTGGGTGATTCAACCATCTATATGGGATATTATATTATTGCAAAATATCTTGATAAATTTGAACCTGACCAATTAACAGTCGAGTTTTTTAATTACTGCTTCCTCGGTGAAGGAACTTCGCAAAGTGTAGCCTCAAGCACCGGGATCGATGAAAGCATAATCGATAGTATAAGGAATGATTTCCTTTACTGGTACCCTGTTGACCTTCGCTCTTCCGGGAAAGACCTTATCCCGAACCACCTGTTGTTTTTCCTCTTCCATCACGTAGCTATTTTTCCGGAAATCCACTGGCCGAGGGCTATTGCCATCAATGGTTTTGTCTCACTTGAAGGGCAAAAGATGAGTAAATCCAAAGGGCCTATCCTTACATTGAAATCAGCAGTAAAGGAATATGGCGCTGATATCACACGCCTTTATATACTGAGCACGGCTGAGCATGTCCAGGATGCAGATTGGAGGTCCGCTGATATTGAATCCACTCGAAAACAATTTGAAAGATTCTACAAAATGGCTTTTGATTGCCCTCCCTGTGGCCAGAATACCAGGAATTGCGAATTGAAGTTCATAGATAAATGGATGCTGAGTAAATTACAATACAGGATAAAAGAAACCACTGATGCCCTGAATAAAATGGAGATAAGAAGAGCGGTCCAGAATGCTTTTTATCATATGATGAACGATATGAAATGGTATGAACGGCGTGGGGGTATTGCGGTCAAAGCGGATGTTATGAATGTCTGGATCAGGTTAATGGCGCCATTTACACCTCATATTTGTGAAGAAATCAACGAACGATCCGGAAAGGATTTCATTTCATTGGATAAGTTCCCTGAAGCAGATATTTCATTTATTGACAGGAGCGCAGAACTCGCAGAAGAAATAACGGGTAATACTCTGAGGGATATTGAAGAAATAATCAGGCTCATTAGAATTAAACCAAAAAGAGTAATTCTTTTTACAGCAGCTTCGTGGAAGAAAAAAGTCCTGTTAAAAGCAATAATGATGAAAAAAAATAATGTTCTTGACATGAAAACCCTCATGAATTCACTCATGAGTGATCCTTCAATGCGTCCTTTTGCAAAAGAGATCCCGAAATTTGCGCAAAAGATAATCAATGATGTCCAGGGGATGGAAATGGAATTGATGAACTCTTTGACAGAAGTGGATTTTGATGAAACTTCTGCCTTAAAAGAATCACTGGATTTCCTGCGCCGTTATGTGGAATGCGATGTAGAGATTTTCAATGCCGATGACGCCGGATATGACCCGCAGGGGAAAAGCCGTTTTGCAGTCCCTATGAGACCGGCAATATATATAGAATAATGACCCTAATGTAGTATTAATGGAGTAAGATGACAACAATAGAAATGCTTGAAAAGGCCCTGAAGCAGATAAATAATATCGGGGGGGTCGAAGCATCTGCTGTGTCAAGCAGGGACGGTTTACTTATATGTTCAACAATATCCAAAAAACAGAATGCTGACACATTTGTGGCAATGTCCGCAACAATGGTGGGGGCAGCCGAAACCGCAACTATGGAGCTTGGAAAAGGCATTCCGGATAGAATTATCGTGGAATCCAGAAATGGAAGAATAATTGGGACCGGAGCCGGGCCAAAAGCGTTACTATTGGTTATGACCAGGCCGGATGCAGGTCTTGGATTAGTATTGATCGAGATGGAAAAAGCTGCACAACAGATCAGGGAGATCCTGGGTTAATATTCGAGGAATAAAATGAAACAGGTAAAGACGGGGATAAAAGGCCTTGATGATATTCTGGGGGGAGGTTTCCTCAGGCCTTCAATTGTATTGATATCCGGCACTGCCGGGACTGGAAAAACAACCCTGGCAATGCAATCAATTTTTAACTCAGCGAAAGAAGAAGAAATTTGTATGTATATCACTGCACTTTCCGAGCCCATTGCCATGATCAATAATTTCATGTCACAATTCTCTTTTTATAACATTTCGCTTCTTGGAAAAGGCAATGTAAAGTATGTCCCTATCGATATCGATATCATTCATAAAGGTTCTGAAGCGATAATTAAGGAAATGGAAAGGAATATTGAAATAATCAAGCCTGACCGAATCGTAATTGACCCTGTGAACGTATTTGCTTATGGATTGGATAGCGAATCACAGCGGCAGTTTTACTATGATTTTTTTACCAGCATGAAAGGTTGGAATTCTCTTGTCTTATTAACCGGGGAATTTACAGGGGAGGAGCTTATCAAGAGTACACTGGGTTATATGGTCGATAGCATAATCCAGATAAGCAATGAACCTTTTTATGAAAAAAATATCAGATATCTGAATGTTCTTAAAATGAGGGGACAGGAAATCCAGGGTGGTAAACATTCCTGTAAGATCAATAAAGATGGATTTATAGTATTCCCCAGAATACATGCAACAGCAAGGAAATCCGTTTTCAACGAAAGGATATCAACCGGTGTAAAGGGACTGGATAAAATGACCGGCGGAGGCTTCATATGTGGCTCTTCAATATTGGTCTCCGGCTCAAGCGGGACAGGGAAGACAATACTTGGAATTCAATTCATCATGGATGGGCTCTTAAAAAATGAGCCTGGTATCATAGTTTCTTTTGAAGAGGACATGGAGCAGATCCGCGAAAATTCTAAAATGTTCAATTGGAACCTGGAGGAATTTGAAAATAAAAACCTCCTGAAAATGATATCTCCGCTTGAATATGATGCTTATGAACTGGCTCTGCAGATCGAAGAGACAATTGACACTATAAAAGCAAAACGTTTGTTGCTGGATGGGACAGGAAGGCTGCAAAGAATGTTGCCACAATACGCACAACTCCCCGAATATATGGGGACGGTCAGTAACATCTTAAAGAATAAGAATGTAACGGCAGTCTATACGAATGAGACTTCAAACCTGACAGGAGCAACACAGATCACAGGTACCGGCATCTCCCCATTTTTGGATACGGTTATACTGCTGCGGTATGTGGAGATAAAAAGCGAGATGCGAAAAGCCATATCAGTACTCAAGATGAAGGGAAGCGACCATGACAAGGAGATAAGGGAAATCATTATCACCAAAAATGGAGCTGAAATCAAGTTGCCTTTCAGTGAATACTCGGGATTATTATCAGGAAATCCCATAAAGACGCCATCTCAGGCTTTTTTAGAAGCATTTAAGAAATAATATATTATGGATCTTCATTTACTTCTGAAACTGTTTAATATCTATTCGTGGGCCATAGCGAGTCTACTTATGATTTTTATGGCTGCGATAGCTAAATTATATCAAAAGAATTTCAGGATAAATACTTATTATTATTTATATTTTATACCTGCAATTATATTTTTTATTATCCTTTTACGAATATTTCCCATTTTCAGCTTCGAAGCAGAATTGATTGAATTTATTGGTTCTGTGACTTCTTTCCTGGCAACATATTTCCTATACAGGAAAATGGTAGGTGTAAAGTGAAAATAAATATTGAATTATTTGATACCGTATCCTTTTTCTTGTTTGCTTTAATACTTTATTTCTTAAGTGTGATCAGCAGGCGATTGGGTGAAGTCATGGGAATTGGAAAGTATTATTACCTATATTACCTGGGAATATTTTTCGCATTGTCAGGCTCCATTATTATGTCATTATCTTTTGAGGCTATATCAAATTCAAAATTAATAGGATATGTTTTATTTTCATTCGGGCTAACTCTTGGCCTTATAGCATCGATCAGATACTGGGGCTGGCTCATCAAAGAATTATTTAGAGGTTAATTTTAATGAAATATGTTTCTATAATATTTGTAATTTTTATTATATTAATATCGGGCTGTGTTAATAAAACAGAAAAAATTAACCTGAGTATAGTTCAGGAACCTGAAACCTCATTTGACGATCCAATGGTTAAGGTTGCGATTGCTTCGGTTGTTTCCCCGAAAGAATCATATGAATATTATGAAGAAATGATCCGATATATTTCACGAAAACTTGGTGGGAAAGTAGAAATAATCCAGAGAAGAAGTTATCAGGAAATAAATGATCTTATCAAAAATGAAGAAATAGACTTTGCTTTTGTCTGCAGCGGGGCATACATTGATGGCAATTCGGAATTCGGTATGAAAATCCTGGTTGCACCAGTAGTATATGGTAATTCGACATATAATTCATATATAATTGTGCATAAAAATAGCAATTATACAAGTTTAAATGATCTGCGCGGCAAGAAATTTGCTTTTTCAGACCCATTATCAAATACGGGGAAACTTTACCCGACCTACAGGCTTTACCTTATGAATGAAACCCCGGAATCTTTCTTCGGGATCGATGAACAGGGAATGAATAATTCATTTTTTACTTACAGCCATGATAATTCCATTATTGCCGTAGCTGAACTAATAGCAGAAGGCGCGGCTGTTGACAGCCTCGTATATGAGGACATGAAAGAAATTCAACCAGAAACAATCGCAAAAACGAGGATCATTGAAATCTCACCGCCATTTGGCATCCCTCCTGTTGTAGTTTCAAATGATATTGACCCTTTTTTAGAGGAAAGACTCAGGGATATTTTTCTGAATATGGATAAGGATGAGGAGGGAAAAGAAATACTTTCAATGGTCAAGATCAACAGGTTCGTATATCTTAAAGACAATGCGTATGATTCGATCAGGGAAATGAGGAAAAGAGTACAATGAGCAGCCTGCGCGTTCGTATCATTGTCTCAATGTTGGCTATTATTTTTCTGATAATGGCAGGCTCTTATTTTGTAATTCAAGACATTGAAGTTGGAATTATCGAAGGACAGTTCAGAAATGAAGGATTCTTGTTGGCCAATAACCTTGCTTCAGAAATTACAGATGATTTTCTAATAAATGATTTAGTTGAAATCAGGAAATCAGTCGAGAATGTAAAGAATAGCTATCCTGAGATCGAATACATATTTGTGACAGATTCTCAGGGAATCGTGATCGTTCATACTTTTGAGGACGGTTTCCCAAAAGCATTAATGGATTTTGCCAAACCTGAAAATGTCCGTAAAGAAGAGATATTTGAAACTGAAAAAGGAATTATTCACGAATTTGATACATCGCTTTTTAAAAATATTGGATATGTACATATAGGATTATCAGAAAACAGGGTAAGAGAACAAATCCTTGATGCATCACGAAAAATCCTGTTTTTAGCTATTGGCGCCATGATACTTGGCGGAATTTTTATATATTTTATAGGAAAACGATTGACTGAGCCCATCTTAAGACTTAATGAAGGAGCAAAAAGGATAAACAAAGGTATTCTTGACCAGAAGATAGAAGTAAGTTCAAATGACGAATTGGGAGAACTTGCACGTACATTTAATGATATGTCTTCTACCCTTGATCAAAAAATCAAGGAACTTGTTGCCTCAAAAGAAAAAACCGAAGATGCAGAGAAATATCTTGAAACATTGTTCGACAGTATTGAAGATGGTATAATTGTCATGAACATTAACCATGAGATCATTAAAATGAACCGCTCTTTCTTGAAGATTATCGGAATTACTGAAAGAGAAGTGCTGGGAAAAACATGTCATGAATTGATTTTCACAACATTACCATCACAATCTCAAAATGCACAGTGTCCGGTCGATAGATTATTGCAAACTGGACAGTCTATACGATTTATGCATGAGACCCGATTTAATGCCAGGACAACTATCCTGGATATAAATTCATCAATGTTCCTTGATAAAAAGGGAAATCCAAATATTATAATGGTAATAAGGGATGTAACACAACATAAAATTCTTGAAAACGAAATATTACTTCGAAATCGTGAACTTACGGTGCTAAATGAAATTTCAAAGAATATCAGCGAAGCATTTGATATTGACAGGATAGTATCAAAATCACTTGAAAATATCCTGAAATTAACAAATATGGAATATGGGGAAACCTATCTGATTGACGACAAAAGCGGGAAATTAACCCTGATAAATCAACAGGGTGATAAATGCTATGATAGTTTTGAACCAGGGAAGGTCAATGAAGTATTGATTGGTAAAGGCAGGAAAAATACTGTACCGACAAAGAATGATTATTATTCTTATGCAATTATTCCACTTAAATCAAAAGACAAAGTTTTCGGGATAATTAAGATCAGCAGCAATAAAAGTCATATTTTTTCAGGGAGAGAAAAAGAACTTTTCTCGGCTATAGGAAACCAGATCGGTGTGGCTATAGAGAATATAAGTTTCTATGATAATGTAAAATATCTTAAAGAATTTAACGATGAAATCCTGAATAATATAAATCTGGCGTTACATGTTGTTGATAAGGATTTGAGGATACTTGCCGTAAATGATGAATTAATTAAACTTAGCAAGGGAAGGATCAAAAGAGAAGAGATTGTAAATAAAAATCTTTACGATGTATTTCCATTCCTTATGGAAAGACATGTCAATATGGAATACGAACATGTTATTACAACAGGAGAAATTTTCCAGAGTGAGGAAAAAATACAATATTATGATGAAATAATTTATACAAGTACCAGCAAAATCCCTATCAAAGCTAAGAATGGATTTGTTGAAAGGATCATAACTGTTATCGAGGATGTATCTGAAAAGAAAAAACTTGAAGAAGAACTTAAAGACTCTTATGAAGAACTCAAATTAACATATTCAAAACTTCAGGAACTTTATAAGATCAAAGATAATTTCCTTTCAAGTATATCTCATGAACTCAGAACTCCACTCACATCTGTTATCGGATACACCGAATTAATGCTGGACGAGAATTTGACGCCAAAACAACGTCATAAAATTGAAATCATATTCAGGAATTCAAAACGATTACACAGGTTGATACGGGCGCTTCTTGATACACAGATAATCAATTCAAGTAATCTCCAACTCACAAAAGAGACTGTAGTGATCAATGACCTTATAAATGCTGTAGTCGAAGATATGAAGAATATGGCAGTCAGTAAGAATATACCTGTAACAATTGATATTCCTGATCGCCTGATCGTTGAAGTGGATATTGAAAGGTTGATAGAGGTATTTTCAAATATTGTGGAAAATGCCATTAAATTCACAATAACAGGTGAGATAATTATTAGAGGAGAAATGGATAACGAAAAAGTCCATATTGCGATCAGCGACACCGGGATCGGTATCCCTGAAGATAAGCTGGAAAAGATATTTGACAGGTTCTACCAGGTGGATTCATCAAACAAACGAAGATTCGGCGGTACAGGATTGGGTTTATGGATATCAAAGAAAATTATAGATGCGCATGGTGGCAGAATATGGGCGGAAAGTAAAAATAGGGGGAGTACCTTTCATATTTTATTGCCAAAACCGGTGAAATAATGAGTACAGACAATTCAACAAAAAAAGTTATGGTAGTGGATGATGAACCGGATACTCTCGAACTTGTTAAGCTGGTACTTGAGAGCGGGGGTTTTGAAGCTGTCCTTGCAAATAACGGAAAGGAGGCTTTGGATCAAATAGCTGCCCTGCGGCCCGATCTGGTTCTTCTTGATATCATGATGCCAGACATGGATGGATGGGATGTATTCAGGAAAATAAAAGAAAAAGATCCAGGCATTCCCATTGCTATTTTAACAGCAAAAGCGCAAAATATCGATAAATTGCTAGGGCTGCACGTTTTGAAAGCTGATGATTATATAACTAAACCATTTGGGAAAAATGAATTGATCGGTAAAGTGAAAAAATTGACTGGATTAAAAGATATATCTACCATAAATTAAAATATTATTCAAAACAATGGAGAGAATCATGCAAGTACAAAAAATTGTAATTCCCTTTTATACACAGGAAAGATGGCAGAACTGGATAATACAGGTCAAAGAAAGCGGTTTTAAGATCGATGACCAGCAAAAAGGAGCGATTTTTGTTAATATGGAAGATGATGTTGTCCTTGCATGCCTTAAAATCATTGCAAAATTTGATAAGAATTTAATCTCAAAAGAAGATGCACTTGGACAGATACAGGAGATCAAGGAAATAGTCCTTAAACAGGTTGAACCCATTTCTGAAGATATTGATCTGATGATCGAATCTACACAATTATCACTAATGGGTGTTTTTGCTTCATGTGAATGTTACATGGAGAAAGCTTTTGAGAAAACAAAATCCCTTAAGCCTTTGATCAAAAAAGCAATAGCAGCTGATAAAGAAGAGAATATGGGGGCAGTCCTTGGAAATATTGCCGAGATCGGCGCAAACATTCTTGCAGGGGGGAAAATAAAAGATAAGGACCTTGAGGATATTCCTGATGGACTTGTGGCTGAATGGCTTGACGGGATTGATTCACTCAGGGCTGCCATGATAGGGGATACAAGCTATCGTGACGATGAACCCGATGAAGGCAAATGAAATATAGATGCTAATCCACAAAATCCTGGATCTTCCTGAATGTGAGAATGTCTGTTTTGTTGAAGAAAGCTTTGCTTCTTTAAAAAACAATACGCTTACACTGCAGTATCTGGAAAATATCAGGAAAGACCCGGAGGCCCTGGTTTCAGGGATAAAAGACGAAAATGATAATATTATAGGCCTGGTTCTTTTTAATCCTGAATCCGAAGAATCCGAATCATTCTATGCAATTTTTACAAATATAGTTTCATCCAGACCTATCCCAAATAATAACAGCAGGATTTTTTCAAGGATTGCCAGAGACCTGAAGTTACAAAATTTGTATAATACGTCAATAGAGAAATTTAATGAAGCGGTAATTGAATATTTTTCTATTGAGCTTGTTAATCGTCATTTATGTGAAAACTGCAATGTAAACAAAGAACCTTATAATATGGTTTATATTGAAAACAGGAATGCCAGATTAAATGGAATTCTTGATAGCTATAAACTCAAGGGAAAGATACTGGAAATATGCTGCGGGAACGGGATGTCCACTCTGCCGCTACATAATATGGGATATGATCCCATCTCTATCGATTATGATAAATGCCAGATATGCCAGGGACTTGAACATAGTGCGCTTGACCCAAAAAGGACAATAGTCATTGATGCCACCAGGCTTTCAGAATTCTTCAATGATAATACTTTTGATACAATAGTCGGCTTTATGCTGGGAACGATATATCCCTTCAATAAGAGCATTTGGGAAAAAATGATGATTGAGGCTGCAAAGCTTCTCAAACCTGAAGGAATGATCCTGTTGACAGTAAATAAAAAAGAAGAGATAGAGATATTGAAAAACGCACTTGAGATAAGCAGAATCAATGGGCAATTAATTGATAATACCGATAGCAAAGGCATTTACGACCAGTGGTTATTTATTGGCACTAAATAATTAAGGATTAATAAAATGCCTCGAGACAGAAGGGATTTTTTCTATAAAAAAGCAAAGGATGAGGGTTATCGTTCCCGCGCAGCATTTAAACTCAAGCAGATCAATGACAAATTTAAGATTATCAAGAAAGGAGATACTGTTGTTGATCTTGGGGCGGCTCCGGGAGGATGGCTCCAGGTTGCAAAAGAACTATCAGGGGGAATAGTTGTGGGTGTAGATATTCTGGATATCGAGGCGATCATTGGCGTGGATGTAATAAAAGGTGATATCCGTCTGGACAAAACCATTGAAAAGATAAAAGAAAAGATCAAATCGGATAAGGCTGACGTTGTTATTTGCGATGCTGCGCCTAACCTTTCAGGAAGCTGGAATTATGACCATGCCCGTTCTATTGACCTTTCAACTTATGCTCTGGAGTGCGCAAGAAAGATCCTTAAGAACGGGGGAAGTTTTGCAGTAAAAGTTTTTCAGGGAGATATGTTTCCGGACTTTCTCAATAAGGTTCGAAGGATTTTTGGAAAGGTGCAGGCTTTTTCCCCCGAGGCGTCCCGGCGGCAGAGCGCTGAGATATATGTCATCGGGAAGGAATTGTTGACAGACGCGGTCAAAATGAACGGTGAATATGTTGTGACGATAGAGGACATAGGCGCAAGCGGGGACGGGATCGCAAAGATCGATGATTTCGTTGTGTTTGTAAAAGATGCACAAAAGGGAGAGAAACTTAATATCCGGATAAGGTTCATAAAACCTCATTTTGCATTTGGGGACAGGATATAGATTATCATAATTATACTAATAATCAACACCCGTTTGCCTTTTTTTATCCCTTAACTTTATTAACTATAAGGTTCATTCTTTATTTTGTCAATATCCTGGAAAAAAAACATTTACTATTGTATGGGTCATAACGCTTGCCTGAATTATTATTTTTGGAAATTCCCAAAAGGTGAATAATATATGGATGCAAAGAACAAGCTCCTCATAATAATGTTATTTACATCACTTTTGGGTCTATTATTCCAGACGCCGCTTATGCAGGCGGTCGGGGGGGGACAACATCGTTTTATTAATGGCAATAATGTGGATTGTTTGAGCTGCCACAGGAATTATCCGGATGCTGCGCATCAGGTGGGATTGACCGGTCATCAGATTGCCGCTGAAAATAGGAATTATACTACGTATCTTGAAATTGGGGGAACAAGTTACGACCCGGCAGGTATCATTTATACGAATATTGACAGCGATTTTAATGGAGCGAATGATGTTTGGTCATGGAGCGGCTATATGTGGATATATGGAAACCAGGCCAAACTTTATAACCTTGATTTCAATGATGATGGGGTTGTAAGTGGTTCAGAGACATGCAAGCTGTGCCATAACAAGGAGCTTATGAGAACCAGTGTAGAGAAGAGTCCGGAACATACATTCGGTCAAAGATCCTGCAATGATGCCAGGTGTCATGGCAACTCAAATGAGGATTATCGGTTCTTCAAGACAGGCTATAATACTATTCCTCCCGCTTCGATATCGAATCCAGCTATTATTACAGGGAATTTCTATATAAATAATACATGGACAAATCCATCAGATAACGATTTTAATTATACAATATTCAAATATGGCAATGGTTCCACTTTAACAACTGTTAATTCTTCTATAAACTATCTTAATAGCACTTTATCTCCTCATTATGTGCAGAATCTCAGTGCAGAAACTGTTGATATTTATGATAATATTAACAAAACAGGAATTTGGTTCAACATTACCTTGCCCAATAATCCACCTTTATTTGGACAGATAGGCAACAGGAATGTGACTGCAGGCAATATTATCCAATTTAATATTACGGCGATAGATGCGGATAATGATAACTTGACCTATGGTACGAACGCGACAAAGGGAATATTTGATACGGTGTCAGGAAATTACACATGGCAAACAAATTCAAATGATTCCGGGGAATATGTCTGGTATTTTAATGCCATGGATAATTATGGTGGTGTTGCTACTGAAACCGTACTGATAATGGTCTCATCTCATTCAGTATATATTCCCCCAATTCCTGCAAATCTGCGCGCCATCCAGGGCAATTTCTGGATAAATTATACCTGGGAGCCTGGAAATGGAAATATTACAGATAGTTATAACCTGAGCCTGAATGGAAATTGGTCAAATGGGACTTTGCTTACTTACCATAATGATACTGTTGCTCCTCATGGATGGAGCAATATTACCGTTTGGGCTTACAATAATTCCGGGGGTATGAATTCTATATCACAGGAAACACAGGTCTTGAATAACCTGCCTGTGCTTTCACCTATCGGGAATCGGAATGTCACTGCGGGAAGCCTGCTGCTAATAAATATCACAGCAATTGATGCAGATAATGATACATTGATCTACGGAACAAATGCAAGCAAAGGAATCCTGAACAGTTCAACAGGAGAATACTCCTGGACAACCAATAGTTCTGATGTTGGTACTTATACCTGGTATTTCAATACAAGCGATAATTATGGCGGCATTGCCACCGAAACAATCACAGTGACAGTTTCTGCCCAGCCAGTCTCAGTATACATCCCTGGAGCTCCTGTGAACCTTTCAATCACTCAGGATAATTTCTGGATAAAATACAGCTGGGATCAGGGAACAGGAAACATGACTGACAGCTATAACCTTACCGTAAACGGCACATCTTATAACACCTCCACGCCTTCCCGGAATGACACTGTTGGTCCTCATGGCTGGAGCAACATAACAGTATGGGCATACAACAATTCAGGAATTGGCAGTTCAACATCTCTCTCACAGAACACACAGTTATCAAACAATATTCCAGTCCAGTCTTCAATCGGTAACAGGATCATCACGGCCGGAGCTATCCTGAATTTCACAGTAATTGCCTCGGATGCGGATTCTGACCCGATCACCTACGGAACAAATGCAAGCAAAGGAATCATGAACAGTTCAACAGGAGAATACTCCTGGACAACCAATAGTTCTGATGTGGGCATCTATACCTGGTATTTCAATTCAAGTGATAATTATGGCGGCATTGCAACCGAAACAATCACAGTGACAGTTTCTGCCCAGCCTGTCTCAGTATACATCCCTGGAGTTCCTGTGAACCTTTCAATCACTCAGGATAATTTCTGGATAGAATACACCTGGGATCCGGGAACAGGAAACATGACTGATAGTTATAACATTACAGTAAACGGCACTTCATATACTACCTCCACGCCTTCACGGAATGACACAGTAGGTCCTCATGGCTGGAGCAACATAACAGTATGGGCATACAACAATTCAGGAATCGGCAGCCTGAGTTCAACATCTCTCTCACAGAACACACAGGTGCCAAACAATATTCCAGTCCAGTCTTCAATCGGTAACAGGATCATCACGGTCGGAGCTATCCTGAATTTCACAGTAATTGCCTCGGATGCGGATTCTGACCCGATCACCTACGGAACAAATGCAAGCAAAGGAGTCCTGAACAGTTCAACAGGAGAATACTTCTGGACAACCAATAGTTCTGATGTGGGCATCTATACCTGGTATTTCAATACAAGTGATAATTATGGCGGCATTGCCACCGAAACAATCACAGTGACAGTTTCTGCCCAGCCAGTCTCAGTATACATCCCTGGAGCTCCTGTGAACCTTTCAATCACTCAGGATAATTTCTGGATAAAATACAGCTGGGATCAGGGAACAGGAAACATGACTGACAGCTATAACCTTACCGTAAACGGCACTTCATATACTACCTCCACGCCTTCCCGGAATGACACTGTTGGTCCTCATGGCTGGAGCAACATAACAGTATGGGCATACAACAATTCAGGAATTGGCAGTTCAACATCTCTCTCACAGAACACACAGTTATCAAACAATATTCCAGTCCAGTCTTCAATCGGTAACAGGATCATCACGGCCGGAGCTATCCTGAATTTCACAGTAATTGCCTCGGATGCGGATTCTGACCCGATCACCTACGGAACAAATGCAAGCAAAGGAGTCCTGAACAGTTCAACAGGAGAATACTTCTGGACAACCAATAGTTCTGATGTGGGCATCTATACCTGGTATTTCAATACAAGCGATAATTATGGCGGCATTGCCACCGAAACAATCACAGTGACAGTTTCTGCCCAGCCTGTCTCAGTATACATCCCTGGAGCTCCTGTGAACCTTTCAATCACTCAGGATAATTTCTGGATAAAATACACCTGGGGTCCAGGAACCGGAAATATGACTGACAGCTATAACATCACAGTAAATGGAGCACCTTATAACACCCCCACGCCTTCATGGAATGACACCGTTGGTCCTCATGGCTGGAGCAACATAACAGTATGGGCATACAACAATTCAGGAATTGGCAGTTCAACATCTCTCTCACAGAACACACAGGTGCCAAACAATATTCCAGTCCAGTCTTCAATCGGTAATAGGATCATCACGGCCGGAGCTATCCTGAATTTCACAGTAATTGCCTCGGATGCGGATTCTGACCCGATCACCTACGGAACAAATGCAAGCAAAGGAGTCCTGAACAGTTCAACAGGAGAATACTCCTGGACAACCAATAGTTCTGATGTGGGCATCTATACCTGGTATTTCAATACAAGCGATAATTATGGCGGCATTGCCACCGAAACAATCACAGTGACAGTTTCTGCCCAGCCTGTCTCAGTATACATCCCTGGAGTTCCTGTGAACCTTTCAATCACTCAGGATAATTTCTGGATAGAATACACCTGGGATCCGGGAACAGGAAACATGACTGACAGCTATAACATTACAGTAAATGGCACTTCATATACTACCTCTACGCCTTCACGGAATGACACCGTTGGTCCTCATGGCTGGAGCAACATAACAGTATGGGCATACAACAATTCAGGAATTGGCAGTTCAACATCTCTCTCACAGAATACACAGTTATCAAACAATAATCCAGTCCAGTCTTCAATCGGTAACAGGATCATTACGGCCGGAGATGTCCTGAGTATCACGGTCAATTCAACCGATGCGGATTCTGACCCGATCACCTACGGAACAGATGCAAGCAAAGGATTCCTGAACAGTTCAACAGGAGAATACTCCTGGACAACCAATAATTCTGATGTTGGTACTTATACCTGGTATTTCAATACAAGCGATAATTATGGCGGCATTGCCACCGAAACAATCACAGTGACAGTTTCTGCCCAGCCTGTCTCAGCATACATCCCTGGAGTTCCTGTGAACCTTTCAATCACTCAGGATAATTTCTGGATAGAATACACCTGGGATCCGGGAACAGGAAACATGACTGACAGCTATAACATTACGGTAAACGGCACATCATATACTACCTCCACACCTTCCCGGAATGATACCGTTGGTCCTCATGGCTGGAGCAATATAATAGTATGGGCATACAACAATTCAGGAATCGGCAGCCTGAGTTCCTCATCGATCTCACAGAACACACAGGTACCAAACAATATTCCAGTCCAGTCTTCAATCGGTAACAGGATCATCACGGCCGGAGCAGTCCTGAATTTCACGGTCAGCGCATCGGATGCAGACAGCGATCCTATAACCTATGGTACAAATGCTCGTGGAAACCTGAATCCAAATACTGGCGTTTATTCCTGGCCGACCTCAGCAGGCGATGTCGGGGTCTATACCTGGTATTTCAATTCAAGTGATAATTATGGCGGCATTGCCACCGAAACAATCACAGTGACAGTTTCTGCCCAGCCTGTCTTTGAATATATCCCGCCGGTTCCAGTAAATCTTGCAAGCACTCAGGGTAATTCCTGGATAAAATACACCTGGGCTCCAGGAACCGGAAATATGACTGACAGCTATAACATCACAGTAAATGGAGCGCCTTATAACACCTCCACGCCTTCACGGAATGACACCGTTGGTCCTCATGGCTGGAGCAACATAACTGTTTATGCATACAACAATTCAGGAATCGGCAGCCTTAGTTCAACATCTCTCTCACAGAATACACAGTTATCAAACAATAATCCAGTCCAGTCCTCAATCGGTAACAGGACCATCACGGCTGGAGCTATCCTGAATTTCAATGTCAGCGCATCGGATGCGGATTCTGACCCGATCACATACGGCACCAATGCAAGCAAAGGAATCCTTAACAGGTCAACAGGAGAATATTCCTGGTCAACCAGTAGTTCTGATGTTGGTAGTTATACCTGGTATTTCAATTCAAGTGATAATTATGACGGCATTGACAATGAAACACTTAAATTGACTGTAGATCCTGCACCATTACCCATCCCGCCGACTCCTATTAATCTGGCTTCCATCCAGGGTAATTTCTGGATAGAATATACATGGGAGCCAGGAATCGGGAATATTACAGACAGCTACAACTTTTCTATAAATGGCGTCCCCCATACTACTACCCTGCCTGTCAGGAACGATACCATAGGGCCTCATGGCTGGAGCAATATCACTTTACGCGCCTACAACAATTCGGGAGGCCTGAGCCAGAATTCTATATCCCGTTCAATACAGGTACAGAATAATGATCCAGTACTTGCTTCAATAGGGAATAAAAATGTAGTTGAAGGAAGCACCCTGCAATTTACAATCAGCGCTTCTGATGCAGACAGCGATCCGATAACTTACAGCACAGATGCTCGTGGAAACCTGAATCCAAATACTGGCGTTTATTCCTGGCCGACCTCAGCAGGCGATGCCGGGGTCTATACCTGGTATTTCAATTCAAGTGATAATTATGGCGGCACTGGCACTGAAACAATAACTGTGACTGTAACTGAAGTCCCAACCTACACTCCCCCTCCGCCCACAGCCCTTTCTGCTACCCAGGATAATTTCTGGATAAAATATACCTGGGAACCGGGGATCGGGAATATTACAGACAGCTATAACCTTACCGTTAACGGTCTTCAATATACAACCTCGCTTACTTCCCGTAACGACAGTATAGGCCCGCACGGCTGGAGCAATATAACTGTTTATGCATACAACAATTCAGGAAGCGGCAGACTGAGCCCGACCGCAGTTACCAGGAATACCCAGAAAGATAATAACGCTCCAGTACAGGACCCGATCGGAAGCAAGAGCGTCAATGCAAGCGAACAATTGACTTTCACCGTTCATGCCCAAGATGCGGATTCGGACATAATGACATATAGCACCAGCGCTACAAACGGTTCAATTGATCCCTCAAGCGGTGTATATACATGGATGACATCAGCGTCAGATATTGGAACCTATGAATGGAGTTTCAGTTCAAGCGATGGTTTTGGCGCAGTGGCAAGCGAGACGATCTTTGTTACGGTACAATGAGGTTTTAATTACACAGAAGCCTGTTATTTCGGATTTATGATCGCAGTTGAAGCGCTCCATTCATGAGTCCTCCCATGGCAGTCCTGGCAGGTTGTTAATTTTCCTTTTAATGTAGTATGGCAGGTTTTGCATTTGAAGCTTTTTGGATGTCTATCTATCATCATTACGGAGTGGCATTTTCGGCATTTTGGTTTTTCACCATGCCATTGATGGCATTTAGTGCAGGTCTCCATTTCAGTATGAAGTGTAGGGATATTTGTTAAGTTCGAGTACTGTTCTTCATGACATGGTTTACATACTGAAAATGATAAATTTCCTTTGAAAGTTACTGTATTATTTCTTAATATGCCGGGTATTTTTGGAACATGAGGATCAGAATGACAGGTAAGACATTGGTCATTATCAAGTTTCTGGTCTCCATGGCCTGCATGGCATTTAATGCATCTGGGTATTTCGAAATTTATACCATGGCAGTCCTGGCATTTTTTAGCCATATGTGGCCCTAAAGAAGGTCGAGATATGTTTGTTGTATTAGAACTGATATTTTGTGTATGCGCCCAGTGGCAATCAATGCATGTGGAATCATTTAAATTGCTATGCACGGGACTTTCAGGTATATGGCATTTAATGCAATCAGGTTTCAGATCATTTTTTGAAAAATTACCGGAAAGATTGAGATCATAGGCGATAATTTCGATCAACAAGGTTTTTTTAGCGCCATATGTATTATTGCTCGAGTGGCACTGGATGCATTTTAATTCATGATCTTTTATTATTGAACCATTTTTCGGATTCAGATAAGAAGAATAATAAGGTTGCATTTCATGGCAGGAGCTGCAAAATTCAGGATCATAAAGCTTATTGTTCAACTCTATGCCAGACAGAATGCTGACAACTAATATCAGGCAGCCAAGGACAATAAATATTCCTGTTCTGGTTTTTTCGTTCATTAGAGAATAGTATTCCTTATATCAATAGTAGGTAATAAACCAGTAGGATTAAATGCAGGGAAGTGCATGGTGGAACCATGAAATACATTAAAGTAATTTTTCTAATAATGATAATACTTCTGTTTACTGGTTGCATTGAACAAATAACAAGCAGGTTCCAGAAGGTAGATGTAGTGTACGTTAATTTGAGCGTGGTAACGGAGGAAAATAAGACGCTGATCACGGACATGAAGGCAACCAGGGGTGAAGTCACTAAGATCAATGCACCCGGGTTTGTTGCGCCAGATAAATTCCCTGGAATATATGTAAAAATAAAACAGTCAATCAATATTTCCAAACCGGAACTTGTTAAAGATGTCAGCGTACCGAATGGAATACCTTACATTGGACCTGGAAATTATTCATTTACAGTACAGCTTTTTGAAAATGAGTATAACAAAACCCAGCCTATATTTGTTTACAGTGAGATCATTGATAATAAGAGCATGAGGCTTGCAAGAAATATGATCGGTGTTAATTCGACAGAAGAATGAGGCCGAAGTAAAATTTATATAGGATAGAAGACTTATATACATTATACCCAAATTATACCCTAATTTGGTATGAATTAAAATGAATAGGAAGGATGTGAAAAAAATGAAAAGAAATAAATTAATAATTGTTATGATTTCGGTCATAGCGATAGGACTGTTTGCATTGCCAAGCACATTTTCGTACTCAGGCTCTATGCATACGTTCAAGCAAGTTGATCCGACTTCTGCTACTACTATCAATGCATTCTGTATGAAATGCCACACAGGTGAAATTTCAACACAACTGGCTGCCAGCGACCCAGGATTATACCAGGGTGGTGGAGCGATCCACGCAAGCGTACAATGCCAGGGGTGCCATCAGATAACAAGAGTAACTGGTACTCAAGGCTATGGTGTAGAAGCTGATTCCACAGAACATGCTGCAAGACTGCCATCATGCTTGGATTGCCATATTTCTACCGGAACATTAATGCAGATAGGTAATGCGGGTACTGAAATCAGAGCACTCACTGAAGCACATCAGAACTTCAAGAGTGATACCGATAACGATATTGAATGTATCGGGTGCCATACAGAAGCAACAAGGACTGGTACGGTTTCGACCGGTATGACTTCGCAACCAACTACTATTTCAGGTCTGACAATAGGTTAAATCAAAAATTGAATATGGTGGTAGTTTTTTACTACCACTTTTTTTTTCTTAGAATTCATTATTGTGAATAAAACTTCTATTCAGCGCTATTTAATCAACAGTACACTGATAAGAAAATTGATTTTTCCAGATAGAAAGAAGAAAAAATCCAGATTCTATTTAGAGCGCTTCCGTGAGTACAGGCAGAGTACCATGGAGAGGAACATAGTGGTGCAACTGCTGCCAATCCTGTTAGTTCTGGCCTTATTATATGCCCTTACCACTCAGAATCTTTTTTTTGGAACAGTGCTTAGCGGCAGTATGGAGCCAACTTTTAAAAGGGGTGATCTCGTGCTAATGCAGTCTTTATATGGAAAGCCGGGAATTGGGGATGTTATAATGTTCGTGCCTCAAGAGGGAATGGAACCTGTAACACACAGGATAATAAGTATTGATAAATATGGGTATATTAAGACAAAAGGTGATGCCAACCAAAAAGAAGATGATTGGATATTGAAAAGTAATATAAATATGGTAGGAAAATCCGTAATGATAAGAGGGAAGCCTGTAGTCATACCGGGATTGGGCTCCATTTTGGTATCAAGGGCGGATAATTTTTCAATTACTTTAACAAAAAACAAGGGAATTACACCGCTAATCCAGGAGTTCCGTACACTGACGCCTTTAATAATATTTTTTATGCTGATCTTATATATGTTTATGTTCGCTGAGACAAGAAGTGAAGAAAAAGACAGGTTCGGAAAGACTGGCAGAAAAAAAAGCTGAATAAATGCGAAAATTATGGCCGAAACAAAAAAAGAAAAGATATTTAAGTTCTTTGAATCAAACCAGATTTCTTTTCTTGTATTTTTCATTTCAATGTTCATATTTATCAGTTTTGCAGGAACACGGCTGTTTTTATCGGATGAAGGAATAGTATTAGATCAATTTTATAATTTAATTAACGGGTCCCTTGCTTTAAAAATAGCTAAAATAAATGTTAATAATGGAATATTTATGACCATAGGGACAAACCTGTATGGGAAATTCAGTTATTCTTTACCTATTTTATCCATACCTACTTATTATATTTTGAAACTAATAGATGGTTTTTTCGGCGCTCATTTTTTTATCCTGCAATTATGGGCGGTATCAGGCGGCCTCATTATTTTTCTTATAGGAAAAATCCGGAACATAAAGTATGCAAAAGCAGGTGGGATCACAGCGTATTTAATATTAATAACCGCAAATCTATATCTTTTTAAACCTATTTATTTTCCAAAATGGGGAGAATTGCTGTCTATTGAATTTACTAACATTATTATCTCTTCTTTTCTTATTCTAATCATTTACCTGTTTTTCAAAAATTTCTTTAGCAATAAGATTGCCCTATTTGCATCTTTTTTTATCATAATTGCGACACCGATCCCGTTTTATGCTATTACATTGAAACATCATAGCCTTACATTATTATTGACATTACTGAGTTTCTACTTTTTTTATAAAAGTTATGAAAAAAAAGATAATAAATTTATTTATCTGGCATACATTTCTGCAGGACTCTGTGTATGGGTACGAATACTGGATGGTTCGGTGCTTCTTGCATCACTCCTGATAACCGACTTTTTAATTTTCAAACGCAGCTTTAAATATATTATTTCTATTTCAATAGTTATTCTAATCTCGCTATTACCTTTTTTTATTTTCAATTTTTTACTTCTGGGAAATCCTTTTTCCATCATTGAAAGTACTCCTCTTACAAGCGAACCTGTGACAATCAACACGGCAAAAGATTATATTGTGCTTGAACAAAATCCGAAAAATGCAACGCAAGCTCAACTTATGAAAGATCTTGGATATACATGGGGCGGGAAAATTAAAGGTTATTGGTTTGAGGTCTTTGGATATTCCATGTTTTCCAAATTGATCAACACATTTGGTATTTTTTTGGTAAGCCCATTCTTAATTGCAGCACTTGGGTTTATTGTGTCCGCAGTGAAACGGAAAATTAAGTGGAATCCGGCAGATAAATTGCTCGGTTTATATACTATATTATTATTTGGGACATACGGTATATTGCATATTTTATTTAATATCCGTCCTCTTGTTTCTATCGTTACAGATACCCCTGTCAGTCTTGAATACAGGTATCTTCTTATACTTTATATAATACTGCTTTATTTCGTTCTCAGGATCGATAAAGTCATGATCATATTAGAGAATAATTTAGGAACTATTGTAAAATTATATGGAATAATTTTAATAATCTATATTATTTATTTTATCGCAGGATTCCCAATAAATTTTATTAATATATATTATTATACATCAATTATACTTATCAGTTTGTTGTTTTTATTTATAATAACGTATCACCCTGTAAACAAAAATAAAAAAACATTCAATTTGGGTCTGCATGGAAAAATTATAGTATTTCTAATGGCATTTGCATTAGCTCAGGCATCTTCGTTCCTGCTTTTTTACTACTGGATTGTAAATATGACTTACTTATCACCATCGCAAAATATTACTATCATGCCAGTATTGAATTACATTATAGATTGGATGTATCGAACAATAATTTACTGATATAATTACGAAACCTTTATGACCAAAGAATATAAATAGAATATAACAAAGGATAGATGTGATAGGATTTATGCGGGCTAATAGAATTTCGATAAAAAATACTGCCACAGGCATTGCAACGTCAAAGAACAACCCATCTTTTTCATTTATATTGAAGGCATTAGTTATAATTATTTTATTATTGCCAGTTTTGGCGGCTGCTGAATATACTACTACTACAAAAAAATGCATATCATGCCATAATGATAGTGGATTTCCTCTGGATTCGGATGGGGATGGAGTAGCTGCTCCATATAAGCGTCCGCACAATAACAATACTATGTGCGAATCCTGTCACGGGGCAGACCCTCATACAATCAAATTCATACAGCCGGATGGAAGCTATAACAACAAATCAACAGCTGCCTCGTGTCCAGCCTGCCACCAGGCACAGATAAATAATGTAAATTTTAGTAATGCATTCCAGATACCTGCGACATTAAAGCACAGTTCAGATCCTTCCAACGGCTCGGTGTGGGGATCTTATTGGAATAATGCCGATTCGAAAGCAGCCTGTATATATTGTCATAATAAAACTCTGCATGATATATTCCCTCTCGGCAGGATTCTTGACTGGTCTCCTGGTTACGTAATAAATACTTCAATAGGAAGCAATTACACCTGTGCAGGATGTCATTACAAGGGCTCTTCCGAATATAATATAATGACCTCTTCTTTTGCATCAGCAGGCCTGCCAACGCCCCCTGAGATTACGAACGGTTCAAGCTGGAACGGAACAACAGTTAAATATTTCAATCATAGTCTCGAGGGTTATACAGATAGTGATTGTGCACCATGCCATGGCGGCTCTCTATCTGCGGGTGCAAGAATGAGTGAATTCGTGCATAATGTTGATGCTGCAGATATGAATAATTGTATTGGATGTCACCGCCCGAATGGCGCAGCTCCTGTAGTTAGTGTTAATGATCTTGGCAATCATACAAATCTAAATTTGACCGGGGGATCTGGAATCCTCACAAGCGAAGATTGCAGGACATGTCATTTCAGCGATCCTCATGCAGGGCCAAATCTAACCAACACTTATTATTGTTATGATTGCCACAACAAATCCGCAGGGGGCAGAGCTCCGATCCGATCAAGCAAAAAATTCGATGATAAGAAACATGGTTCGGTAACTTGTATAAATTGCCATGTTGCAGATGGCAGATATCACCAGGGCAATCCTCGCGGCTCGGTGGCTAATTCGACATATATTAGCAGGTATCCCACAACCAATACCAATACCACTGATTGCGCTGACTGCCATAGAGCGGCAAACCTTGATGATGCACCATTCCATGCTCCCGGAGGCGGATCTCATATAGGTCAATCCTGTACCGGTGGAGGATGTCATGGTCCATCAGGCGCAGTTGTCCAGGTAGTTCATAATGTAAATCCTCTTGACTCTCTCTCCAAGAAACCTAATATATCGACACCAGCTCTTGACCATCCAACCGTTCCTCAGGGAACAGAAGTAAATGTCACTGTAACTGTCAACTTTACAACTTCTTATGGTAATGCTCTGGTAGATGGCGCACAATACCGTATCATGTCAGGTCTAACTGAGATACGCCCGTGGACGCCCATGATAGCATCGGACGGGAACTTTGATTCGATACGGGAAAATGCATCAGGGAGAATCAATACAAATAATCTTTCCGGAACATACAATATAGAAGTAAGAGGCATGGGCGGAGGTCCTTCCCAGAATCCACTTGAAAGATACTATCCGATGAATGGTGACATTTCAGCTGTGAAAACTGCAATATTGACTGTTCAACCCCAGGGTGGATTCATCAACGGAAGAATAACAAGCAATGGAAATGACCTGGAAGGAGTACTGGTAACAACCAGTGCCGCAAGCGATATTACCGGATCGGATGGGACATATTCATTGAGTGTACCGGCAGGAACCTATGATGTAACTGCAAGCAAGCTGCCAGAGTATAATGACAATACAACATTTAACATAGAAGTAAATGCGGAGACGATAAGCTATGCGAACATGTCCCTCAGCCTCAAGTCAGTAGGTACAATAAGCGGAACGGTGGTAACGGGTTGATCTAATATTTGATCTACCAGACGAAAAGCGGGATTTTTGCATCAAAAAATGCAGGAATCCCGTATTTTAATATCCGCAGGTTTTTTTATCAATTACATTATAGTAAAATATATCAAATCCTTGGGTGAGTATAGACTCTTAAGGAGAACTTGATTGAATGAAATTTTGGCTGATAAAAATATTTTTTATATTACTAATGATAAATTCAGTAACCGGAATAACATCTGCAAAATGGAATGAGCCATATTTCATTTTATCCGATTCGGACCGTCCTTCAATAATACAGGATAAAGATGGAATATATTGGATAGCTTTCAATTCATATACAAATCCCCAAAATATCTGGATAATGAATTCAAATGATAGCATTAATTGGATGAATTTCTATCAAGTTACGGTTTCAAATCTTACAGATTATGAACCGAATTTGATCCAGGATAAGAAAGGCCGGTTCTGGATAGTATATTCATCTCTAATAGAAATCAAAGGAACATTGAATTTCAATTACGATCTGAAACTTGTGTATTCTGACAATGGTATTAACTGGTCAAATCCTGTCAATATCACCAACAGTCCACTTATTGAATCATACCCCTATATTATGCAGGATAATAAAGGACGGTTCTTTATCACATATTCAACCTACAGCAACGAATCGATAAATGATCTTGATATTTATGTAAAATATTCAGATGATGGACTCAAATGGTCTGAACCGATGAGGATTACAGATTCCCTGGAAAGTGATATTTTTCCAATAATGATACAGGATAACTCTGGAAAGTATTGGATGCTTTTTTCCAGGAATACTCATTTAAGACATAAACCTTTATTAAATAAATATGATTTATTCTTAATATATTCAGAAGATGGAATTCGCTGGTCGAATGTTGCAGAAATAACAAATTTGAGTTATAATGTCAACTATCCTTATTTCATGCAGGACAAAAATGGCATATTCTGGATACCGCATATGACCGGAATCACGGGTTCTGAAGAACTCGGGATCATGGGTTCATTAAACGGTACGGAATGGACTGATTCTGAGGTATTATCAAACTATAGTAAAGAAGGATATTTTAAGACCGATTATAAATCTATGATCCAGGACAGGAACGGAAGCTTCATCTACGCTTTCACTTCAGCAAAAATAGGAAGGGGAATATGGTTGATGAATGGAACTCAAGATTCCGATTTTTCTAAAACCAGAACGATAGAATTCAATATTAACAGGATATCGCAGGAAAATGATAAAAAAAATTTTATCAGTACAATCTCAAATAATGAAAAGCATGAGAGTGGAATGGAATTTGGGATATTTACTTTATCGATTATACTCATATCCGTGGCTTTGAGAAAATCATAATAATCATAATTTTTATTATTATGATAATAATTTAATATTGTCACAAATATTAAACGAAGAATTTATAAAGGGATACATCATTATCTTTTTGATTATTTCATATGTAAATGATTGAATTTTTCATATGGATAGGAGTCTTTCGGAAAGGATAGAAAGAGAGTCAGGAATATTGAAGGAAAGAATGGTATGTTCATCAGAAATAGAAATAATAAAAAAAGTTTGAATTGTATATATAATATATTGTTAATTTTAATTCTATTTTCAATATTATTAATACCGGCAGCTAGCGCAGCGAATCCACAAATAAAACTCACAACAAATAGATATATCATTCTGGATGACCCAAATAAAAATTATGTAAGTGTAACTGCAAGTTCAGATACCGGTTTTGGTCTACCTGGAAGCTGGAATACAGATACGTGGAAAGGCGAATCCACAACTATACGTGGTGTTGCTCTTGTGCTCAACGCCAATGGCACGCCTGCAAGCGGTGTGACTGTTACATTCGCCGTACTTGACTGGAATGATGCAAATCCAAGGTCTCTTAAGAGCGATACGAACAGCAAGACAAATGTAACTAATGGTTATGGTCTTGCAACAGTTCCCTTCAACCTGAACAATGAACAGCAATATGGCAATTGGAAGATAACTGCTACAGCAACAGTTGCCGGTACTTCTGTAAGTTCAACTTCTAAATTTGTTTATAACTGGTGGGGGTGCCAGAATTGCCATGGAAGCCCTTACTCCAATCAAGGGGACAGCGAAGGTTATGAATCGGAAGGTAGTACAAATAAATATGATCCATATTCACCCTATATCACAGGCAAGGATTTCCATGCCACGATGTACCGCAGCGACCATGTTGCAGGATCTCAATCAGATGAGTTACAAGAGGGAGAATGCTGGGCATGTCACAATTCTTATGATAAAGACTTGAACCTGGGGCAAGAAAGACCTGATAATGGAGCTACATATGCGGGAAAAGGAACGCCTTCCACATATGGAGTACATACAAATTTGAAGTGTGCCGAGTGTCACAGTATAATCGGAACAAGCTCATCAGGAGTAGACCAGACCGTAAAATCCTGTGATGCCACTGGCTGTCACAGAGTTGGATCAGCAAACAATTCAAATTCTCATATAGGGCAGGAGACTGTTACGGCAACCTCTCCCAATAAATATGTAAATTATTCAGGTCTGGATATGAACATTGGGGTCAGAATATTCAGCGGAAACTTTCCAACACCTGCGACCTTCAATTCCAATCCCTTAACAGGCGCAAGAGCCCACACCTCAGCAACTGTCCAGAATATCCCATGTACCGTATGCCATGGACCGATGCACAATGTAACAAAACCTGATATCAGCACTGTGCCAAAGAACCCAGTTACTGAAGACACACAGTGCACGACATGTCATCAATCCCTGAAACACTCAAGTAATAATCCTGTTTATTGTACTGCATGCCACTCACAGGATGCGCACACGATAAAGGTACTTGGCACGGATGGCACATATAAGGATAGAGGAAGTGCAGGAGCCATAACATCCGGCGTATCAGACTGTGTAACCTGTCATAACAGTGGATCAGCAGATAACTTTTTGGGAAATCTTACTGTACAGGACAGCCAGGCTTATGCGAAGAACTATGATCCTGCAGGAAAGTATCTAAATCAGCATCCATCGGCTGACTGTACAAATTCCTGCCATGATACATCGAATTTCCATAATATCAGTAGTGTTGGAGGCGGTTCGAATTGTCTGAGCTGTCATAATTCCACAGGAACTGCAAATCATAAAGTGGATGGTAATGCTATCGCAACGGGTATACATGCAAATCTTAATCCAAAGGACCCGGTAAATCCGAACAGCAAATGCTGGGGATGTCACCAGAGCGACGGTAATGAACCTCAAAACAGCATGGGAGATATATTCGATACTCCATATAAATGCGTGGATTGTCATCTTTCAACAGGTGTGAAATCAGGTGGTTACGGGGCATTTATTGTAAATGAACATTATCCCTCAGGTAATGATATTAAAGTACTTCAAGGAAATAATCTTTCAGCATGCATCCAGTGCCATAATAAATCTGAGATGAAAGTCAATTATATATCTCCAGACAATCTGTTTACAAATTATTCGCTCGTTTCACATTATGGAAAGAACCGAAATGATATGCATAATTTGAATGAAACAGATTGTTCTTATTGCCATGAAAGTTCAAGTGAATTTAATAATATATTCCTGGATATTAACAATACGCAGATAACGCATAATAATGGCCAGAGCTGCATCACATGCCACAGGGAAAGCGGAGCAACATCAGGAAGAATACATGACTCTTCCCTTCTAGGAGGAGGAGGCTCTGACTGCAGGAGCTGTCATGATGTCGGAAAGAACAATGTTATACGACATATAGATTTTAACGCTGCTGGGCAGGGTATTCACAGTCAGATGAACAACAATATTGATCCCGTGAATGGTCAATGCTGGGGATGCCATCAAACAGGAGGCACATCACCGACTGGTATGGGTGACAGGGCTTATGATCCATATATTTGCACGGACTGCCATTTAAGTAGCGGAGTAGTATCTGGAATATACAATGCTCCGATAGTATCAGAGCATTACCGGAACGGCTCGGATATTCTTGCGGCGGCAGGTGAAATTACGGATGTTCTTTCATGTGTAAAATGCCATCAAAAAAATGAGATGGTATTGACAAATTCTGATAATGACCCTGGAACTTATGACTCGGATGGTAACGGCATCTATGGAGGATCAACCAATCCATACATATATGGAAAGAAACGCACAGATATGTACAGTTCTAATGAAACAAACTGTTCCTACTGCCACCAGAATACGAGTGAGTTCAACAATATATTTAATAAATTATCAAATACCCAGATAACCCATAATAATGGTAAAAGTTGTTATATTTGCCACAGAGAGAAAGGGCAGATAAATGGTAGAATTCATGATTCACCTTTACTGGGAGGGGGCGCAGGAGCATGTTTGCAGTGCCATAGCACTGGGGGAGGAGCTCCAGTTGTTGACTCAACAGATCTTGGTTCCCATATAAATCTCAATATTACAGTTGGTGGGACAGGAAATCTCACGAATGAAGATTGTAATGCATGTCATTTCAGCGATCCTCATGCAGGGCCAAATCTAACCAACACTTATTATTGTTATGATTGCCACAACAAATCCGCAGGGGGCAGAGCTCCGATCCGATCAAGCAAAAAATTCGATGATAAGAAACATGGTGAGGTAACTTGTATAAATTGCCATGCAGCAGATGGTAGATATCACCAGGGCAATCCTCGCGGCTCGGTGGCTAATTCGACATATATTAGCAGGTATCCCACAACCAATACCAATACCACGGATTGCGCTGACTGCCATAGAGCGGCAAACCTTGATGATGCACCATTTTATGCTCCCGGAGGCGGATCTCATATAGGTCAATCCTGTACCGGTGGAGGATGTCATGGTCCATCAGGCGCAGTTGTCCAGGTAGTCCATAATGTAAATCCTCTTGACTCTGCCACCAGGAAACCTAATATATCGACACCAGCTCTTGACTATTCAACCGTTCCTCAGGGAACAGAAGTAAATGTCACTGTAACTGTCAACTTTACAGCTTCTTATGGTAATGCTCTGGTAGATGGTGCACAATACCGTATCATGTCAGATCTCACTGAGATAAGCCCGTGGACGCCCATGATAGCATCGGACGGGAACTTTGATTCGATACGGGAAAATGCATCAGGGAGAATCAATACAAATAATCTTTCCGGAACATACAATATAGAAGTAAGAGGCATGGGCGGAGGCCCTTCACAGAATCCACTTGAAAGATACTATCCGATGAATGGTGACATTTCACTTGTGAAAACTGCAATATTGACTGTCCAACCCCAGGGTGGATTCATCAACGGAAGAATAACAAGCGATGGAAATGACCTGGAAGGAGTACTGGTAACAACCATTGGGGCAAGCGATATTACCGGATCGGATGGGACATATTCATTAAGTGTACCGGCAGGAACCTATAATGTAACTGCAAGCAAGCTGCCAGAGTATAATGACAATACAGCATTTAACATAGAAGTAAGCACAGAAACTACAAGCTATGCGAACATGTCCCTCAGTCTCAAGTCAGTAGGTACAATAAGCGGAACGGTGGTAATTGGTTGATCTAATGCCCAAAAAAGTTCTTTTAAGAGTTGGGTGCAGGGCGCAGTAACTCCCCGGCTTTCAAGCCGGGGATACACAAGCCCGCCGCCATAATTACTTTCACCCCACTCTATCATAAGAACTATATGTATTCAGAATCATGTCTATGCTGCATGAAAAAAACGTATCAGTTCAGGAAAAAGAAAACGGCAACGAATAATCGTAGCAAAAGTACACAGGAAGATCGGGAATCAGAGAACAGATTTTGCTTATAAAACCGCAAAAACGCTGGTGGATACCTATGACCTGATCAAGTTTGAAGATTTGCAAATAAGAAACATGATTCAGAACCATCATCTTGCGAAATCCATATCCGATGCTGGCTGGTATCAGTTGATGACCTTAACGAAATCCAAAGCAGGATACGCTGGGAAAGTAGTTGAGTTTGTCAATGCCAGGAACACATCACAGAATTGCAGTGGTTGTCATAATCCAGTCCCGAAAGCCCTATCCGTAAGGGTGCATAGTTGTCCCTTTTGCGGTCTGGAACTGGATAGGGATCATAATGCTGCAATCAATATTTTAGGTAGATCAAATAGTACGGTAGGAATTACCGGAATTTACGCCCGTCAAGGACTCTCAAGCAGAGAGCCGATGCAGCGGGACGCTCCGCTTTTAGCCCGGAGCAGTTCACTAACGCCTCCCTACCACTGCGGAGTACTGGAATCAGCTGGCTCATGGATGCCGTTGGGACAGCGGCATATACTTCAAGCCTGTATGATGCGATATCAGTACTTCGGATCGCAAAAGAAGTTAATATAGCCATTGTTCCTGGAATTTCTGGTACCCATACTCAGGAGGAGACCTCTTGAAAGGAATAATTGCTTTGATTTAATCGTTATACCTCGTAGTTCTGCTGCGATTGGGAGCTTCACTGATCAATGGGGGCATCAATGACAAAATTATAAATACACGTAAGAATACACTTAACTACATGTCACATAAAACACTTACCATTTCGGAAGAAGCCTATGAAGCGCTGGCAGAGCTTAAAAAAGAAGGCGAAAGCTTCACTGAACTTATAAAGCGCATTACTCAACCCCTCAGGAAAAAAAAATTACGCGACTTTGTTGGCGTGATGGCTGGTAAAGAATACGATGATTTCGAACAAGCAGTATTGGAAGTAAGGCATTCCATGAGTTCCAGATCGATGAGGTTGAAACTGTGACGGTACTTGACACCAATTTTTTAATAGACATCCTCAGAGACAAACTCAATACGGAAGGCATACTGGACATGATTGAACGTCCTAAAACAACGACAATAAACGTCTTTGAACTTTATTTCGGAGCAGAGCGCTCTGTGAAAAAAAAAGAAAGCATCTCAAATGTTAATTTATTAATTAAGTCTATGGAGATACTTGAATTTAATGTGCCAGCGGCTGTGAAAACTGCCAATATACATGCAAAATTAAAGAATTCAGGGAAAACTCTGGAAATTGAGGATATTTTGATAGCAGGGATTGTCATGGCAAATGACGAAGAGCTTCTGACCAGGGATGATCATTTCAGTCGCATTCCCGGTTTAAGATGCAGATCATGGTAATAGGAGTTCGAAGCCTCAGGTTTCCTTTCGGGCGTAATGATCGGCACTGGGGCGATATGGGAAAACCAGGCATTGGGCAGGTACTGGGGCTGGGGGATACATGTACAGCGGGCTCCATACGGATTATTTAACATCATGAACATATAAATTTATATGAAAATCGTTGCCTCATAATCACTATAAAGAAAAACTATATATTAACCTCAGGGCAATAATGGTTATTAATGGATAGGATAGAGATATATAAATATATGGATAGCGATAAATAGTTCTATTTTTATATTTTTCTATCAATAAAAATGGTTAACACCTGTTATTAAAAAATGGAGATAGGAAGATATGGCATTAAAAGAAAATAAAAATGGGCATAGATTTGATAAGATATATTATTTTTTGATTTTGATATTACTTTCATCGATTTTATTGAGCAATGTGGCAGCAGCAGAAGTATTGCATGTTTCAAGCAGCAGATATTCGATATTTGCTCCTTATGAAAACAAAGCAAGCCATGCAAGTCTCAGTGCGAACTTTACTGGATACGCTATACTATTAAATAATACTGGCAGACCTGTTTCAGGACAAAGTATCACTTTTCGGATTTATTCAGCTACAGGATTAAAGGCAACTTTTACTAATATTACTCAACAAAACGGTCTGGCAAGTGTTTCTTACGATACATACAATGACTTTACGACATCTTCAGATACTGATTATGGCACCTGGAGAATAGAAGCCAATCTTACAAGTAATCCTTCTGTAAATGACCGAACGAATATGAGAATAGAGGCAGGAGGGAGAGCTGTAGGAGGTTGCGATGAAAATTATTGCCATAAAACGAATACTGTAACTGGAGCAAAACCTTTGTCGCCATATACCGCTAATTATGGTTCAACATCAACAAGAGCAGCGGCAGCACATAAAAAGAGCATTCATCAGAATGCAGGATGTCCTGCGTGTCATCCTGGCTATGCGAGTGATAAAACTGCAACAGGAACTGATGGAAAGGTATATGGGAAGACCGGTGATGTGCACAGTAACAGAACATGCGAATATTGTCATGGAAATTGGGCATATATTAGAGGTACTGGAAATGGTATACCCAGGATGCCCAATTGTTATCAATGTCATCCGGTGCTCAACAATAATGTAATGAATATTAGCACTCTCGCAAATTTAGCAGCAGGAAATGGAATATCAGTATTTTCTTATAACTACGATCTGAAGAAACCGCTTGCGGCTCACAATGGTACTATGTACAGTTTGACAGATTCTGTGCCATGTCTTATATGTCACGGACCTGCTCACAACAATTCTAAACCCTATAATGCTGTAAGCTCAAGTAATAGTGTTACAGAGAATGAACAATGCTGGACATGTCATACTAACAGAGCAACGATTCATAAAAGTAATACAGATTGTGTAAGCTGTCATTCTCAGGATATTCATAAAATAATCAGTGCAAGCGGAGGTCCTGATTGTGTATCATGTCATGATCTTACAGGAACAGCTCCAAAGAAAGTTGATGTAACTGTTCTTCAGAGTAGCTCTCACAACAACCTGAACGGCGCATCCACAGGAATCAATAAAGCCTGTTATGCATGTCATAGTGATGGAACAGCTCCAACAAGCGGTCATCCCCTGAATTACAAGAATCCAAAGCTATGTGCTGATTGTCATACTGGTCCAGGAAATTACAGCGCACCATTGGTAGCAGAACACAACCAGAACGGTCAGGACATAGTTACAAATGCAACCTGCAATACATGCCATGATAATGGTGGAATGTTCCTGCCAAACTCTGGTACAAATGGAATGACAACAGCTTTTATGCATTACCTGAAAGACGTTACAAACACAGCTACAACTCCATACGGACACAGCGGCCCGATCGATACCTCGAACTGCATTGAATGCCATAACGGTGCATACACCGAAAATGCAAGCTGGGGCAGTCCTGTGAATATTGCCACAAGCACAAAGAGAGCACATACTGAAACCCAGACAAGCCAGTGTGATATATGCCATAAAGATGGCAATGTTTCAAGCCTCGCATCGGTTGACTTCCACAATGCAAGTGTGCAGACAGCTTCAGATAGCTGTATCTCCTGTCATTCCCAACCCCCAAGCGGCACGGCACGGTACAACATGACCGGTGCCCATGACCTTCACAAAGCCAAAGGTTACGGTACCTTAGAGAACACCAGCTGCCAGTTCTGCCACAACAATGCTGGCGGGTATGAACTCGGCCATCCGCAAAACGATGGCGCAGCAGATGTAGCAGTCAACGCCTCAGCCACCATGACCTACTTCCAGAACCTTGCCTCAGGTAATGACGATACCTGCAGCGGTGTTTCATGCCACAGCAATGGTCTTAGCAATGGAGCCAAAGTCGGCAATGCGACCTGGAACACAGCAACAGCCGGAGTTTGCAACGAATGCCATTCCACAGTCCCGAGCGGTCTTCCGCCAACAGGTAACCATACCAGACACTATACCACAAAGGGCTACAGCTGCGCAGAATGCCACGGAACCAATGCCGATGCAGGCACACAACTCGGTCACAAGAGCAATGCTCTGATCGACATCAACTTCACGAACGTCACTGGCAGCATTAATGCCAGCAAGACATGCAGCGTCTACTGCCACAGCCCTAACCCCAACGATCCAAAATCCGGCCCGACATGGGGCACATCAACCGTAGTTTGCGGCGATTGCCATAGCATCCCGCCGACAAGTTTCACGACCAGGAATAATATGGCTCATACCGCAGCCACAAACTGCAACGACTGCCACGGAGCAGGAGCAGAGAATGGCACACAGGTAGGTCACATAAATGGGGTAATTACAACTGAGGGTATGACCTGTGCTTCATGCCATGCATCATATGGTACTGCAGTAAGCCTTTCCCAGCACAACCAGACATTAAATACAGGTGCTCCCGCCTGTACTGATTGCCATAACAATACCGGCTATGGAGATTTAAGTCATACGAGCGGCAACAAAGTCTACACTGTGAACGAAAGCAACACATGCCGGAACTGTCATATAGACAATGTTAATGGCTTCAAGGAAGCACATACAGGTTCCTCCGATTGTACCCAGTGTCACTTTGCAAATACAACCCAGACCTTCAGTCTGAATTCATCCCTGTATGCACATGACCACAATCTGGTAGTTGAGCATAGTTACTATGAATACAACACAAGCGGCGGTATGCCTCTTGCAATCAATGGCGGTACAGGGGTAGGCATGTTCCCACAATACACGTGCTCCTTAACCTGTCACGCTGTTAGAACTCCAGAAAAAGTTGATAAGGCATCCAGCACCTGGCTTAATAGCTCCCACGCAAACTCAAGATTTGGAGCTTCAGACAGTAAAAATAACTGTGCCAAGTGTAAATCCCCCTTGAACTACGATGACACTCTAACAGCGACAAATCCAGTAATTGCAGAAGAAGATTGGGCAGGCATCCAGTGCAGAGTATGCCATAATCTCCATAACAGATCTTTCAGTGGAATCTCTGGAAATCCAGCTGCCTTCTATAACGCAACTGCAAGTTCCTATGTGAATTATTCGGTATATGATAAAATATCCAGTAATACCGAATTGTGCGAGAAATGCCACCAACCTGGCAGCAGTCATGATAGCAAGTTCGCAGGAACTCATAAGAGTACATTAAATTTCACCTGCACAAGCTGCCACATGAATTCCAGCTTTAACAGAGGAATGCATGACTTCCAGGTCAGGAATATGAACACATCAACAACAGGCTGCGAAACATGCCACAACCCGGCTACTCATAGCTTCCAGTTCACCTCCCAGCATACGGAAAAAGTTGACTGCGTTGCATGCCATGACCAGACCTTTACAACAGTGAACGCCACAGGATATGCAGTATCCAGTGACAATTATTTCGGCCTGTGGAAAGAAACCCCGACCAGTAAATGGACAACAGCCAAGAAAATGTCCACTTCACCCGGAACCTGGCCATTGCATAATCTGAGCAAATCCGTCAATTGTGATAAGTGCCATAATGGTGCCCAGTCCGTATTCAATGGAACAATAGTACCAGACTCAGGTGCGTTCTGCGAAGGTTGTCACAGCCAGCCTCCAAGCGGCACAACACGGTACAACATGACCGGTGCCCATGACCTTCACAGTACAGAAGGTTACGGCAATGTACCCGAAACAAGCTGCGACTACTGCCATTCAACCGGCGGTAATAACGAAGCCGGTCATCCCAATACCGATGACAACGCCACCGTGTTCACCAATTCTTCAGCCAACATAACAACATATGTCATGAACCCTGTAACAGGCAACGACGATACCTGTGCTGGCGTCTCATGCCATAGTGGCGGTCTTAGCAATGGATCCAAAGTTGGTACAGCAACCTGGGACACAACCACAGCCGGAGCATGCAACGAATGCCACTCTGAAGCTACAAGTGGTCTCCCCCCAACTGGCAACCATACAAAACACTACAGCAATGAGAGTTACAGCTGTGCAGAATGCCACGGCACCAATGCCGATGCAGGCACGCAACTCGGTCACAAGACCAATGCCGCAATCGACATCAACTTCACGAACGTAACTGGCAGTATCGCATTAAGCACATGTACAGTTTACTGCCACAGCCCGAACCCCAACGACCCGAAATCCGGCCCGACCTGGGGCACATCAACCGTAGTTTGCGGTGACTGCCACAGCATTCCTCCAACAAGTTTCACCACCAGGAATAATATGCCTCATACCTCAGCCACAAACTGCAACGACTGCCACGGAGCAGGAGCAGAAAATGGCACACAAGCAGGCCACTTAAACGGTGTAATTACTACTGAGGGTATGACCTGTGTTTCATGCCATGCATCATATGGCTCAGCTGTACTGTCCTCAAAACACAACCAGAGCCTGAATCCAGATGCTCCGACCTGTACTGATTGCCATAACAATACCGGCTATGGAGATTTAAGTCATACCAGCGGCAACAAAGTCTACAAGGTGAACGAAAGCAACACGTGCCGGAATTGTCATATCGACAATGTTAATGGCTTTAAGGAAGCACATACAGGTTCCTCCGATTGTACGCAGTGTCACTTTGCAAATACCACCCAACCTTTCAGTCTGAATGAATCCCTGTATGCACATGACCACAATCTGGTAGTTGAGCATAGTTACTATGAATACAACACAAGCGGCGGTATGCCTCTTGCAATCAATGGCGGTACAGGGGTAGGCATGTTCCCACAATATACGTGCTCCTTAACCTGTCACGCTGTTAGAACTCCAGAAAAAGTTGATAAGGCATCCAGCACCTGGCTTAATAGCTCCCATGCAAACTCAAGATTTGGAGCTTCAGACAGTAAAAATAACTGTGCCAAGTGTAAATCCCCCTTGAACTACGATGACACTCTAACAGCGACAAATCCAGTAATTGCAGAAGAAGATTGGGCAGGCATCCAGTGCAGAGTATGCCATAATCTCCATAACAGATCTTTCAGTGGAATCTCTGGAAATCCAGCTGCCTTCTATAACGCAACTGCAAGTTCCTATGTGAATTATTCGGTATATGATAAAATATCCAGTAATACCGAACTGTGCGAGAAATGCCACCAACCAGGCAGCAGCCATGACAGCAAATTCGCAGGAACTCATAAGGATACATTAAATTTCACCTGCACAAGCTGCCACATGAATGCCAGCTTTAACAGAGGAATGCATGACTTCCAGGTCAGGAATATGAACACATCAACAACAGGCTGCGAAACATGCCACAACCCGGCTAATCATAGCTTCCAGTTCACCTTCCAGCATACGGAAAAAGTTGACTGCGTTGCATGCCATGACCAGACCTTTACAACAGTGAACGCCACAGGATATGCAGTATCCAGTGACAATTATTTCGGCCTGTGGAAAGAAACCCCGACCAGTAAATGGACAACAGCCAAGAAAATATCCACTTCACCCGGAACCTGGCCATTGCATAATCTCAGTCGTTCAGTTGATTGTGACAAATGCCATGGAGCATTATCCGTATACAACGGCACAATTGCTCCATCCCTTGGGAATGGTACAGGATGTATCCTGTGTCATAATCCAAGCGGCTCTGCATCAACAAAAGTAGATACTGCAAACTTTGGTGTGCACAATAATGTAAACAATACAGATGGAGGATTGAATGACTCTGATTGCTCGACATGCCACTTTGATACCAGTGGAATGGGCAGTGGATACGTTGCTCAGCCAGGGATCAATGTTTATACCTGCTCAGAATGCCATACAACACCGGTAAAGTTTGGAGCGCCTTTTGTAGCCGAACATAATGAGAACGGTACGGATGTTATCACTTCAGCCAATTGCACACTGTGTCACAGCAATGCAGGCATGTATCTTGATAACTCAGGAACGAACGGTACAGGCACTGCGATAACCCACTACATCAAAGATGTTACAGATAAGTCAAGCCTGCCCTACCAGCACAATGGCCCGATAAATACCTCGAACTGTATCGACTGCCACAACGGTGCATACACAGAAAATGCAAGCTGGGGAACACCTGTTAATATCAGCACAAGCACAAAGAGAATCCATACAGAAACCCAGACAAGCCAGTGCGACCTGTGCCACAAAGATAGTAATGTTTCAAGCCTGGCACTTGTGGACTTCCATAATTCAAGCGTCCGGACTGCATCATCAACAGACTGCCTGGGTTGCCATGCAACGGTCTCCCCGGCAGATTTGGGGTTGCATTCCACATTGAATGGCACAAGCGCTGTGGAGAAGGGTGATTGCACAACATGCCACTTTGCCTCATTCCCGATGGTAAAGGGTGCGGTCAATAACAACAACACATATTTCTGTGAAGATTGCCACACAACTGCTGGAACGGGCCCTAACAAATCAACCAGGATTTTCACAGATAAGAAACATGGTGTTGCAGCTTGCATTGAGTGTCATGTAGCTGATGGAACGTATCACCAGGGCAATCCCCGCGGCTCGGTGGCCAATTCGACATATATTAGCAGGTATCCCACAACCAATACCATTACCACGGATTGCGCGGACTGCCATAGAGCAGCAAACCTTGATGATGCACCATTTTATGCTCCCGGAGGCGGATCTCATATAGGTGAATCCTGTACCGGTGGAGGATGTCATGGTCCATCAGGCTCAGTTGTCCAGGTAGTTCATAATGTAAATCCTCTTGACTCTCTCTCCAAGAAACCTAATATATCGACACCAGCTCTTGACTATTCAACCGTTCCTCAGGGAACAGAAGTAAATGTCACTGTAACTGTCAACTTTACAGCTTCTTATGGTAATGCTCTGGTAGATGGTGCACAATACCGTATCATGTCAGATCTCACTGAGATAAGCCCGTGGACGCCCATGATAGCATCGGACGGGAACTTTGATTCGATACGGGAAAATGCATCAGGGAGAATCAATACAAATAATCTTTCCGGAACATACAATATAGAAGTAAGTGGCATGGGCGGAGGTCCTTCACAGAATCCACTTGAAAGATACTATCCGATGAATGGTGACATTTCACCTGTGAAAACTGCAATATTGACTGTTCAACCCCAGGGTGGATTCATCAATGGAAGAATAACAAGCGATGGAAATGACCTGGAAGGAGTACTGGTAACAACCAGTGGCGCAAGCGATATTACCGGATTGGATGGGACATATACATTAAGTGTACCACCAGGAACCTATAATGTAACTGCAAGCAAGCTGCCAGAGTATAATGACAATACAACATTTAACATAGAAGTAAATGCGGAGATGATAAGCTATGCGAACATGTCCCTCAGCCTCAAGTCAGTAGGTACAATAAGCGGAACGGTAACGAATGGTTAAGACGACAAATAGCAGCAATGTATAGATTGAGCGAAATTTATATTTCGCTCTATTTATGAACATATGCATTAGAAGAGAATCTTGACATATGCTATGGAGGCTTTGAATTGGTCAATTTTTGGAAATCCGGACGATGCGGATGTAATAAGCTATAGTTTTGGAGGAGGGAAAACTAACGGAGATAGCGCATTTGAGCATTTTATTGATGCAATATTATATGGTCTTGATATTTCGGTTGTGGCAGCCAATGGGAACGAATGACCGGGTAATGGCACAGTGGGCGAACCTGCGGGGTCATATAATACACTGGCAGTGGGAAGTGTAGACGATAAGAATACAATACTGGTATTGGCTGATATCACACCTCCTGCCAGTGTTACAACGGGAAATATCACAGGAAGAGTTTCAATATGAGTCACGATAATTGAAAATATATTTAATATAAATATAAAAATAATAATGATTTATTTTTTCTACACATGTTTTGCAAAAAATATATACCATTTAAAAACATGGAAAACAGATATATAAAAAACACTTTCACAAAACCCTCGTATTGATGTTTGATCAACGGTTTTTATATATATTCATAAAGAAAACTGATATCAATGGATAAATCGGACGACAATTATCATGGCATAAAAACCCAATATTTCTCATTGGGTGATATATTGGCATTAGGATTAATGATAGCTACAGGTTTGTATTTCATAATTACTTCTTCTATGAAGTTAGCAGATTTATTTTTTGGTAGCATGAATTCCGTTGACCTGTTATTGAATTTAATGGGAGCAGGAGCAGGATATGGTCTCATTTATGGCGCTTACAGGTTCGTAACCAAGTCGAATATTCTAAAATCAATTGCAGATGGTTTATTTGTTGAAGCAATCTATGATAGGTTGGAACCATTGCTTGTAGATATTGCACAGATCAGTGCAAGTTATGATACGCTCAGCGAGAGGGTAGACAATTTAAATTATAATGTGAACGATATCAGGAAAAGTATAGAGAGTGGAAAAAGACAAACTGAAAATGATCTTATTCCTATTCAATATGCGTTCGGGAAAATTAATCGTCAATTCCATTATATTATGTTGACCACCATCACACTTACCCTGTATCTTTTCATGTTCAACAATCCAGGCGGCATTTTACCATATTTAAGCCCTATTGTATTTGTTCTCTGGTGGGCACTCATCACTTCACATAGTAATCTCTGGGAATTGACAAAAGCCTGGTATTGGGTTGCCATACCCATATTAATAGTACCCTTGTACAGCATATTATTCTCAGCTTTATCTACTGCAAATACAATGCTGTTCATTATGTATATTGGTCTGGGCCTTTATGTCATTTCATATTATATGTGGAGTGAACGCACAACAAGAGGAATTCTTCCTTTTGGAATAGGTGAACGGATACAAAATCTTAAAAATATGCTAAGATCAGAAGCAAGAGAGCAAAAAAAGGAACCTGAAGAGAAAACCATAATATTCTTCCCATACCAGATAGGAACCATATTAACTATACTCTCTATTATTGTATTTGCGATAGCAGTGATTGGTTATTTGATCCAGGCTAAAATATTGCCAATTTCCTGGCAGACATTAGGGCTTGATTTTAACTGGCAGCCCATGTATTCTTATGGTCTGGTCGGATTGGGCACAGTACTTTTAATATCAGGCTATTTCTTTGTTATAAAATTCAGGAGACGTGAATGATAAAAGTTCAGTTATTTGCGTGTCTGGTCTTTCTCTTGATAATAATTATGCCTCTTGCCGGGGGAGTTTTGGAAGAGGATTGGAGTAGTTACATACGTATCGATAAAGACAGGAGGGATGATAAAGGACAGGATATAACTCTTAGCATTGTAAGAAGAAGCTACAGTAGTCCTGCTGAGAATTACACTGTGACTGTAAAGGATTTTGATGCGCAGGGATCTGTTGTTATGGATTTTAATTATAAAGGGAAAAATGAGACTATAATCTTATCGGGTACATGGGATGAGAACAGGACAAAAATCATTCTGCCTGCGCCCATTGAAGCTTTTGACAAAACCATGACAATAACCCCTCTTGAAATAGTTCCCGCGGCTGGTAGTTTCACATGTTGTCCCGAAGCCAAGATAAAAATCAATTTAATAAGACCGGAACTTTTCCTTGAGTTTGATAAGGATACGGACAAAAAAATAGAATACAGGGTCGTGAATCCATATGCTAATTGGAATACATCTATAAACCGGGATAATCCATATATAAGTCCATTTGACAGCTCGATAGACATTGAGACAAATACTACTAATGAAACACATAACACATACAGGCAAAATGAAGATATTCCAATGGAAATATCTATTATAAATTATGGGGATGCTGAGACCCAAAATACGGTTTTGTATATAGATACTGATGGCCTTGATTTCAAGGAAGGAACACCCTACAACCAGCTTCCATCCCTGGGAGGGAGAAAACAGGTTGGTTTTAATGGACAGACAAACATTACCAAGAAAATAATATTAAAATTCCCGGCAAAACCAGATAGAAACAATTATACAGTCCATGCATATGTAAAAGGAGAAAAAAATAATAATATATATTATTACGATGATAGTAAAGTAATAACTCTCTTACCTTCGATCGGTCTTCTAAAATCAGTCACAAAAGATAGTTTGTTGATTGACAGGAAGGATGTCGAAAGTATTTATCCCTCCATCGATTCAGATGAAATTTCCCGATGGCTTCAAAGTGGAGATATTATTGTGACACTTGGTGTTACAAATTATCAGAATTATGAGATCAAAAAAGTAAATCTCTATGATACACTCCAAAAGCAATTTATTATTGAGAACAATTCATTGAATTGGACATTTGATCTAAAACCGGGTGAGTCAAAAGAATTCACTTATAAAATTCTGACAAATCGTCCGGGTAAATTTTCACTTCCTTCGGCTTTATTGACATATTCTGAATTTAATATGACCTGGAATCTTCTTTCCGATAATCCTTCCACGGAAGTACATGGTCCATGCATCCAACTATTCAAAAAACCTGATAAACCTGTAATAATAAAAGGGAACAATACAAACATTTCAATAACGATTAGAAATATTGGAGACATGCCTTCAAAGGTTGCTGTGAATGATTCCCTCCCTGGAAATTCGACACTGATTGAAGGAAATCTGCATTATGAAGGGCGAATTCTGCCAAAAGATTCAACCATATTTACATATATGATTTCGTTTGATCAAGAAGGGCAGACAGAGCTTCCAAATCCAATACTTTATGTTAATGGTAAAGAAAGCCCTGTTTGCGGAGACCTTATAAAGAGCACGATTCTCGTACAAAAGTACATTCCTCCCATACCTGTAAAAACATTGATTGTTCCGAAAAAAACCCCTGTTGAAATCCCTCTTAAGACTCCTGAGATTCCGAAAAATCTACTGGTTGAGTATAGCTGGCTTGAAGGAGTTATTCCGGCGTTTATGCTTCTCCTTGCCGTAATTGTCTTTTTCATGTTATACAGGAAGAATATATGAGGTTCGATAGAAATATATTATTATTGATAATTGTTACAGCTGCATTTCTTGTATTATTTTTTCTTATTAACCAGGAAGCAAAAACTATCGATTATGTGCCGAAAACATATGTGAAAGAAACCCCGGTGACAATAGAAAAATCCCTGAGTAATTATACTGTCATAGTACCCAAAGACCTCTGCGAAGGGTGTCATATGTCGGGTAAACCTTTTATTCCCCAGGCATCGACAGTAGAACCACATCAAAACGGCGGGATGTTCTGTCTTTCATGCCATGTTATATCACATGAAAAACATCCGATGAATGAGAATGTCACCTGCGAGAAATGTCATGGGACAAGTGCTACAAAACCTGTCTATGTTAATGGATATATATCCTGTAATGATTGCCATAATTATCCTGATCCCTTGCAGCCAAGCAAAGGAAATATCATTACCATCCACAGGCAAAGAGGGATTTCGTGTAATACCTGCCATACTGACAGTTGCACAAAATGCCATTCAGAAATGGGTACAAGTGAAAGATGGATAAAACGATTGGACCATTTTAACCTTGTGGCAAAAGGCAGTTAGATTTACCTGAATATTTCAAGCAATCTCCTCACTATAACATCTATGCTAAAAAGCATGAGCGCTGCAAAAAGAAATAAAGAGAAAAGATCAACTCTGTCGTGAATTATTGAATTATTTTTTTTTTCCGAAATGTCCGGGATCAAATTCCCGATCTCAGATATATTATAAACCCGTCCACCTGATGCTGTAATAATCTCAGGGATTAAATCCTTATTACCGAGTTCCCTGTATTCTGAAGGCGAATTTACTGCCACTGCAAATCCCGAAAAGTAATGGAAACCCTGTGAATCAGGGATTATTGTGGCCGTGTATTCTTTTTCTCCTGTCTTTTCAAATTGCAGGTGTTGGCCATCAAATACATCATCAGGTTCTTTTTCTGATGATATCCGGATCTTAATTGGCTCTCCTATTTCCCCATCCTCAAGCCTGATATTATCGTTTTTCCGGGGATCACCAATTGCATAATTTATTGAATTATATATTATTTTTGAATTGTCCTTATTATATAATTGCTGCGCCCAGGTATTTCCGTTATCCGTAGTTATGGAAACGACCCTTCCAAGACCAAATCTCCATGCACTGATGACAGGATTTCCAGTTGAAGTCATTACCAGGGCCTGTGCGTTTTGTTTTGTGAAAACGTTATTGTATCCGTAAATCGTTGCATTCAGTGAAATACCATTTGTTATGAAATGATTGCTGTTAAGTATTATAAGAGGAAAACCATCCTTTTTTTCAGGATTTGTTAATTCCCTGAATAACAACTTTATCCCTTCGGACTGGTCACGTTTAAAATAGATGCCATTTCCTTTAGATGCAAGCTTATTCATAAAAACTTCATCCGTATCCATTCCTACACCTATAGTGTTAAGATTGATCCCACTTCCTGCCATGGAACCTGCAATGTTTAATGCAGCATCCTTATCAGAAGCCAGGCCGTCAGAGATCAATACAACATTCTTTCCACCTTCAAAAGTCTTAATCATATCAAAAGCGGCTGTTAGCGCAGGGGAAAGCTTAGTTGTTCCTCCATATGTAAGTCTTGAGATAGGATCAATGGTTTTTGATTTATCAGGGTAGCGGGATAGGGGAACGATCAAATGCGGAACATTATTAAATGCGATTACACCGATAAAATCATCAACACCCAAACTATCGATAACCTGGCCTGCAAGTCCTTTTTCAATACGGATTTTTGCTGCATCTCCTGATAGATCGCCTGTGCTTCCTGAAATATCAAGGACAAGGACAACTGCTGCATTTGTGCTTCGAACTGCGGCGCCCCCAGGTTTTACCGGGAGCATTTGTTCAAATACCGGACTTATGCCCTCATTTGTATATCCATCTGGCCCGCCCATAACCACCATTCCTCCTCCATTTGCAATATAATCGCTAAGAATTGAAGCATCATTTCCTGAAAGTCCTGAATAGTTAATATCATCAAGAATGACGGCTTTAAATGGGGCCGGGTTCTTAATATCAGGGGAAATAACAACAGAATCTGATAAATCGAGTATTTTTGACAGGGGCGACTCTTCCTTTGATACAAGAAGGATATCTGGCTTTGGAATAACAAAAACGGATTTATAATATACATTGTTTTGCGAAATTTCATCACCTTCCCCTGAAATTTCTGCTTTTATCCTGTGCGAGCCAGGGGTGTTGAAAAAGTATTCTACTGGAATTCGTTTTCTTTGTTTTGTATGTATTGTATCTGTAACATTATCGTCAATATATATCTTAAGGTCGCCTTCCATAGTTCCTATGGTGTTAATATCTATGAAAAAATCAAAAGGAGTATCAATGATTGCCACAGCATCCCCGCTTATTGAAACGCTCATGTCATTTTTTACAGGTTCCTGCCTCAGGTAATAAATTGTTGAATTAATATTCCTGGCAAAGCTGATCGCTTCGGCCAGGCTCCTGCCATTATTGTTATTCCCATCGCTTATGAGCAGGATATTATTTCCCGTATTAATATTCTTGAAGACCGAATCACCAATAGGAGAGCTTGTTCCTGAAATAAAATCGGTACTTACCGGCGTCCTGTTGCCAAGATAATCATATACCTCGTTTGCAATATCAGGATCAAAAATACGCATACTTTCTGTTTTGTCGGCAATTATTTTGATCTCGTTTGAACCTGTTATTCCTTTCTTTTCGATCATAGTATAGGGTGATGCCATTGATAACAGGATTATAAAAATTACAATGAGCTTTATAGCTACACGAAGAATATTCGAAGTACTTTTTGGTTTAAGATAATATATGATAATAAAACTTATCGGGATAATGAGAAAAGCAATTAGAGGATAATTGAAATTGATCATATCTCCCCTCTATATTTCAAGTAATACAGTTCCAGGCCAATGAACATGATGGCAAAAAGAGACAGGATTGTATAAATATGGATTTTTTCCATGCTGCTGCCAGGTACTTTCCCATGTTCAGTGAAATTGATCTTTGAAACGGAAATATCAGACTCTTTTTCATCAAGAAGGTTTGAAGCTATAGTTTTATCTTCGAATTCATAGAAACCCACCTCATCAAGATAGAGTTTATCTGTTCTTACCGTCCGCGAAGGTCCTTTTATACTTTTTTCCGACCCCAGGGGAAGCAGTGTTCCACTTTTGAAATTTAATTCCGCATAAGCAGGGTTTTCGAATGTCAAGAGCCTGTACCAAAAAATCGGATAGGACGCCTGGAGATGGAAATCACCCCAATCCTCATTTATTCCAATATATACAACTTTTCCTTTTCCTATGTTCCGGTATGCAAGTATCGGGCCTTCCTTCGCAGAAGCCAATTCTACTGAACCTTCTTTTATAGTTCCTTTCAAATATTTCGAGATGCCAAAATCTAAGTCATTTGTGAGCCCGGATTTTTTAACATCGATTTTGGAAGGATTTGCGATCCCTGAAACATTGACCGGAAGAAGTTCTTTTGTATCCATGAATGGGAGATCGCCTGCTGCTTCGAATACAACAGTTCCTCCATTTTCGGCATAGTTTTTAATATCTTCCATGGTGCCTGGTAAAATTGAAGATTTTGTATAATCATGAAGCACTACCATTCCATAATCCATTTTTCGCGGCGCCCTTTCAAAAGAGACCTCAGTTATTTCCAGATCAGGGATTGATCCGAACGCTATAGAGATCGATTTATTCTTCCCGGCTGAATCTCCCAGTAAAAGGATGTGTTTGTTTTTGGAACCAGGCATACTTATGTAAAGTTTATTATCTATTGGAAAATCATCCGCGGGTTCAAGTGAAATCCTTGTAGTCCCGGAATTTATATTTGTAATTGTGAAAAAATCCCTGGAATTCGATTTTATTGTTCTCGTAATCGATTTTACTGAATCCCCGTTTATTATTTTTATAATTGCATCCTCTGGAATATCATCATAATTCCGCACGGTAAATTTAAGGATGGAATCTTCCATTGCGGCATCGATTATACCAATATTGCCGCTGCCAATACCTATTTGCCGATACTCTACCGGGATATTCTTAGATTCTATAATTTTATTAACATCAATTATGTCCTGCCCCGAAAAATCCGATATTACAACCAGTTTGCCGGGTTCATTTTCCATCAGGGCAATGGCAAACATTATCGCTTCGTTCAAATCCGTACCTGTGTCCCCGGGTTTGAGCCCTGAAAGCCCATCAATCGCTTGTTTGCTGTTTTCATCATTATATACAAGCACAGGCACATTCTGCGCAAGAATGAGGGTGTTTTTCGCACTTTTTCCAGGATATTGCCTGGCGATTTCCACAGCCTGTGAGAACCTGTCAGGTTTAACATCCGTGGCAGACATACTTGCAGAAGAATCAAGGACAATTACCGTTCGTTCATATTCTGCATTTCCCAAATAATAAGGACCAGCTATACCAAAGATAAGGATAGTCATGACAAGAAGCTGAATGAGCAAAAGCGGGTCTTTAATAAGTTTATCAAATAGTGATTTCAATTTCCTTTTCCTGGCAGATGAAAGTAAAAGCATAAGCGATGGGATTTTTATTGACCTGGGTTTTGGCTTTAAGAGATACAGGATAATAACCGGAAGCAAGATCAGTAAAAGATACAGCACGGAGGCATTTTCGAACATATTATTCTCTTGATATATTCAGAAAATAATTTTTCACTATCTGCTGGTAAATCAAAGGTACTGCTTCACTGTATGCTTGCGATGATGTACTGGTAAAATCTTCATCCTGTGGAAACGAAGGATAAATCGAAGGAGTTTTTTTTTCTGTACCGGGAGCGTTTAATTCACTTCCCGAACCACGGTTAACGATCAAGCCCTGTGAGTCGTTTGCAATACTTACAAATGAAGGTTCATCGAAAATATTTCCTTCTGAGCTCATGCTCTTACTGTTAAGATTGCTTGCCAATGGCGAAGATATTGTTGTAGAATCATTTTTTGGTTCGCTGAGCATCGGATTGATAATAGATGTGGAAATCAAGAAGGTTACGAGCAAGAAAATAATTGCTATCCTCATTCCCAGCTTCTTTGTTTCGAAAAAGGAAGAATATTTTATTTTTTCGATATCAGTTAAAACGGATTCAGCAAGGGTTTCAAGGACGACATTTTCAGATTCTTTATTATCATAAACAGTTCTTAGCCGTTCATTCAATTCGGGATATTTTTCCTCAATCAATGCCACTATATTTTTCTTAAATTTATATCTGGATGATACAACAATATATAAAAAAATTGGGATAATTATCCAGTAGGGGCTTATTCCTATATAAGGGATAAAAAGGAAACCTGTAAGCAGGATTATTACAATATCAAGTACGGTATCGATAAGCCATAAATGATTCAAAATATTTTTGATCTCAATTACCCTATTAATAAATTTATACATTCTAGTAACTCTTAAGATTATCCAGATCAGTCTGCAGTGCTGTTATATCCTTTGAAATTACATCCCCTGATGCGTTGTTTTCAACATCAATCCTGAGCCTGTCCAGCTTTTCCTGCATTTTGCCGATTATGTCGATGTGCCTGTTCAATATTTCATTTGCATAACTGTTGTTCACGCTCAACGCATCATAATTTTGCTGGTATTCGAAAAGCTGCTGCTGGACTTTTGCAAGTTCAATGTTGACCGTTTCCAATTCTTTAGTTTTTGTTTCCAGTTTTGAGATCAAAACATTTTCTCTTTCAATGGATACATTCACATCACTAATATTTGTATAAAGTGATTTTTGTTCTGTGCTTAAGTTCGTAAATGTTTCGTTATATTGCTTGAAGGTTTGTTCATAACCTTCTTTAAGGTTATTATATCTTAACTGGTATAAAATAGTGGTTGCTCCCAGTGCAAGCAATAATATCAGAATAATATAAATTAATTTTATATTGACATCTCGTTCCATTATTATTAATAAATGCCCATAAAGTATAAAAGTACTGTCTATGGAAACCGTTATTGTTATTGGAATTGTTAATAGCTTTTATGCAGGCTTGCATTACATGCGAAGTGTCAAATAAATGCGGGTTAAAAGATGAAGAGCTTTTTGATCTATGCCCGAAATTGAAAACTTTTGAAGAAAAGGGAAAAATCGATACACGTCCGAACGAGATGAGCCCTCCTATTGACTATGGCATACTCAGGAAATATTTTGGATACTCCGAATTCCGCCAGCTTCAAAAAGATATAATCCAGGATGTACTCAAAGGAAATGATGTTCTTGTGTTAATGCCAACAGGCGGTGGGAAGTCCCTGTGCTACCAGTACCCATCTCTTCTTTTTAAAGGATTGACGATCGTCATCTCACCTTTGATTTCACTTATGAAGAACCAGGTTGACAGTATGAGAATGAATGGCATACCTGCTGAATTCATTAATAGTTCACTGAATTACCGCGATATTATAAAAATAAAATCCGCGCTTTTACAAAATCATGTCAGGTTATTGTATATTGCCCCGGAAAGATTTACCGTACCATCATTTCTTTCATTCCTGAAAGGGCTTAATATAAACCTTTTCGCTATTGATGAAGCCCACTGTATATCAGAATGGGGGCATGATTTCAGGCCTGAATACAGGCAGCTAAAACAAATAAGACAATATTTTCCGTTTGTTCCGATAATAGCGCTGACTGCGACCGCCACTCCGAAAGTAAGGGAGGATATCATCACTCAGCTTGCACTTTCCGATTGTAAAAGATATCTTGCCGGCTTTAACAGGAAAAACCTTGTTTATTATGTAAAACCAAAGCAGGATGCAATCAGGCAGATCATGGAAATCCTCCGGACAAAGCCGGGAGAATCAGGCATAATTTACTGCTACAGCAGGAAAAATGTGGAAACGATTACGCAAGGCCTGAAGAATGCCGGGTTCAGGGCGCTTCCATACCATGCAGGCTTATCTGCGAACCAGAGGACGCAAAACCAGGAAAAATTCATAAAAGATGATGTTGAGTTACTCGTGGCTACTGTCGCTTTCGGGATGGGTATCGATAAACCCAACATTCGTTTTGTGATACATCATGACCTTCCCAAAAATCTTGAAGCATACTACCAGGAAACAGGACGCGCAGGGAGGGATGGATTGAAGAGTGAGTGCGTGCTTTTCTACAGCTTCGGCGACAGGCAAAAGATCGAGTATTTTATAAAACAGATATCTAATGAAAAGGAAAGACAAATTGCACAAAATAAACTGAAAGATATAATAGATTTCTCTGAAACAAATCTATGCAGAAGAAAGCTATTGCTGGGTTATTTTGGGGAGGATTTCAAAGAAGATAACTGCAAAGGCTGCGATAACTGTCTTTTACCGAAGGAGGAGATCGAAGCAACAACAGAGATAATGACAATACTTTCCTGCATCGATGAAATGGGTGAGAGGTTCGGGATAAATTATGTTATAGATGTTCTTATCGGGGGAAAAAGCAGCAGAGTCCTGCAAAATGGGCATGCTTCATTAAGATCATATGGGTCAGGAAAAAACCTGCCAAAGAAAATGTGGCATGGGTTCATAAGAGAACTTATCCAGCGCGGATATCTAATAGTTGAAGGAGAATATCCTGTCCTTAAATTGAACCGGAAAAGCCGCGAAATTTTATCACAGTCAAAAAGTGGCCTAAGAAATGAGAAAATATACCTTGTAAAACCCCGGACTATCGAAAAGCCTATTAAGATGGAACGGGAGACAACCGACGATGGTTTGTTCAATAAGCTTAGGATATTAAGGAAAACCCTGGCAGACGCCCAGAACCAGCCTCCTTATTTGATCTTTAACGATGCAAGCCTGAAACTGATGGCATCGCGCCAGCCATGTAATCTGGCGGATTTCAGGAAGATCACCGGCGTCGGGGATAAGAAACTTGAGAGATATGGTGGCATTTTTATAAGTGAGATTCAAAGGTTTTGCGAGAAACAGGATTCATATAACCATCCTGTTAAAAATCAATCAAGTGAATATGTTACCCTTGAAATGCTCAACCAGGGTATGGACCTTGATGAGATCACATTAAAAAAGAATTTATCCCTTAATACCATATATGTCCATATCGAAAAATTGATACTGTCAGGTGAAAATATCGATATAGAGAAGTTTATGAAGAAAGAAAAGATCGAATCGATCTCAGGTGCCATAATCGAATTAGGGGCAGAGACATTAAAACCGATAAAAGAAAGACTGGGGGATAATTTTTCATACGGGGAAATAAGGCTCGTAAGGGCCAGGATGATGAAAGGATTTTAACAATTTTCTTCTTCATCTACATATTGCGCTGGGGTGCGACCCCAGACCCCCGGCGGACGCGCCGCCTGAGGCGGGATTAAATGTTAATATTCGGCTGTATAAAAAAAAATTCTAAAGAGCATTCCCTCAAGCTGCAAGTTCTCGCACAATATATTCCGCAACAGGCTTGTAATCCATATATTCATTCCATGTGTTCTCAATGAATCTAAGTCTTGTCTCCTCGTCCCTGCTGAATATGACTTCTCCACGGGTGACTTCATAGCGAAAGGCCAGGGGTGCATAATTCAGGATTTTGACATCCAGAGGCAGTCTAATCCTGCCTTCCAGAATCGATGATAAAGACAATTCGTAATCAAAGAAATCTTCTGGAATTCCGCTTATGAAGACTGCAACATCGATATCATGGAAACTGCGTTCTTCCAAAAAACTTCCATGAAGGAAAGCAAATCTGACTTCCTTCTTTGTTTTCAATATTTCCCTTATGGCTGACTTTATATTCTCTTTCGCTTTAACGTCCATTTTATATTCTCTCTGGATCATTTTTTATCCATATAATTCGCTATTTCTTTAATATAATTCTCAAGGTCAACAAGTTCATCACTCAAAATAGTATAGATTTTTTCATCATTAATTTCCCAATAGATATGCACTAGCATATTACGAAAACGTGCCATATCTCCTAACTTTCCGGCAAGTTCGCCAGATATAACGCCCAGTTCATGCAAAATCATAAAACAATCTGAGTAACTCTCAGGAACACGTTTAAACTTTCTGGCAGCTATATGGTTGCAAATGGATATTGCGGCTTCAATTGCAGTAATTAACCTGTACTTCGCAGAATCCCTCAGGTTGGGTTCGTTCAAAAAGGCTTCTTTACCTTTTGAAGAAATATCACCCAATCTCTCTAAGGACTGTTGAATCTCGCTTATCTTTGTTCCGATCAGATTTGGATTGATAGCACCATTTTCCATACTTTTTGCTGCCTCCTCTTAATTTAGGACAATAAATACACGATGTTCAAGAGTAATAATCTATTCATTGAAGAATAACTGCCATTTGATACGAAAATTACCAAAAATTATTTATGCCAGTAATACTTCATAGGCACAAATAGTACTCACAGTAATAATATGGTGATAAAACAATGTTAGGCGGATTCAATGAAGAACAAATAAGAAGATACTCGCGTCATATCATACTACCGGAAGTGGGAGGAAAAGGACAAAAAAAACTGCTCTCATCAAAGGTATTATGCATAGGAGCCGGGGGTCTTGGCGCACCGATAATAGAATACCTTGCAGCTGCAGGCATCGGGACTCTTGGTATTATCGATGATGACACCGTGGATTTAAGCAACCTTCAGAGACAGGTCATACACGGCGGCAATGTGGGAAAGCCCAAAGCAGAATCTGCAAAACAATTCATCAACAATCTCAATCCGGATATTGAAGTAAAAACCTATATTGAACGGCTGAATGCCAATAATGCTATCGATCTTTTTAAAGAATATGACGTGATAGTTGACGGTTCTGATAATTTTGCGACCAGGTATCTTGTTAACGATGCATGCGTTATAACAAATAAACCGTTATCTCACGGCAGTATATATCGGTTCGAGGGACAGGTCACAACCATTATTCCTCATAAAGGACCGTGCTACCGATGCTTATTCGAACATGCTCCTCCCCCTGGAATGGTACCAAGCTGCCAGGAAGCAGGCGTCCTTGGTGTCCTGCCCGGCATCATCGGTGTAATACAGGCAACTGAAGTTGTGAAATATCTACTCGGGATTGGTGAACTGCTTGTGGGACGCCTCATTTATTATGATGCGCTGAATATGACTTTCGATGAGATCAAGATGAGATGGAACAAGAACTGCCCGATCTGCGGTGAGGTGCCAAAGATTACCTCAATACAGGAAGAGATATATGGGGATTCATGCAGAATATGGTGAAATAATATGACAATTGAACTTGACCTGAAAGGTGAGGTTTGCCCTTACACCTTCGTAAAAACAAAACTAAAACTTGAAGAAGTAGAAAGCGGCGAAGAACTGGTCGTGTTTTTTGACCATGCCCCGGCTGTTGAGAATGTCCCGCGAAGCCTGAAAAATGAGGGCCATAAAATAATGGGGATAGAGCAAACAAATGATCATCTCTGGAAAGTAAGGATACGCAAAGCATGAAACTCGGGATACTCCTGACCACCAGCCCTGAGAATGAGAATACCAATACTGTTATTGAAATAAGCAAAGCTGCAAGGGAAGAAGGTCATGATGTATCGATTTTCCTGATGTATGATGGCGTTTATAATGTGAATAAAAAAGAATTTGCAGAATTGGTGGACAAAGGCGTTGAAATAGCAATTTGCGCATTTAATGCAGAACAAAGAAAAATCGCTAAAGTGAATGGCATATTATTCGGAAGCCAGTACGACCATGCATGTATCGCAAGTGATGTTGACAGGTTCATATCGTTCGGGTGAATTATGAAAAATATTGTAGTGATTGTAAGAAACCTTCCTTTTAACACACGAAAAAATGCCGAAGCGCTGCGCATGAGCGTGGGATTGACTCTTCGAGAGGATAAGGTCACAGTAATATTCATAGACGACGGAGTTTATACAGCAACTCCCACAAAACCCGAACTGATCAATGTTCCTCCTCCTGTAAGGGAATTCGGGGCGCTCAATATGCTCAAATGCAGGATGCTTGCGGATAAAACTTCGCTGGAAAAAAGAGGGATCCATGGAGTGATTGAGAATATAAATCCTGTTGACCGCGAAGAGATAATCCGAACAATTAACGAATCAGACATTGTTATTCCATTTTAATTATGAAGATACTACATATTATCAGAAATCCGAATGATGCCACACCCCTTGAAATTGCAGAAGTCCAGGGCAGGGAGCATGAAGTGGCAGTTCTTTTATTACATGATGCAGTTTACGCGAATCCCGACATTCAAGTATTTGCCTGTGTAGCGGATGCCCGGGTAAGAGGTGTCACAAAGCATGAATGTGTGGATTTTAAGAGAATAGCTCAGATGCTATTTGAATATGATAAAGTGGTGTCTTGGTAGGTCAAAAGATCCCTTCAGGATTCACTTAATCCTTCCAAAATCATCCTTAAATCTTTCAATATCATCTTCTCCCACATAATCACCAAGCTGCACTTCGATAATTTCAAGCGGTATTGTTCCGGGATTTGATAACCGGTGTTTTATTCCTGCCTTGATGTAAGTACTTTCTCCCTGGCGTAAATAAAATTCCTTATCATCAACCTGGATCCATGCCATTCCTTTGACAACTACCCAGTGTTCGCTGCGGTGATTGTGAAGCTGAAGACTGAGTTTCTTTCCTGGTGTTACCGTAATATTCTTGATTTTGTGTCTTTCTGACTCTTCCATGGTGGTATATGAGCCCCATGGCCTGTATACGGTCCTGTGAAATAACGCCTTTTCATTATTTTCTTTCTTTAGTGAAGTCACGATCTCTTTGACTTTCTGGCAGGATTTCCTGGGGCAAACAAGGAGAGCATCAGGAGTATCTACCACAACCATATCATTCACATCTATCAGGGATACTGCTTTGCCTTTTCGTGAATATATTAAATTTTCAGTGGAATTTAAGGATAGGTCATCACAATTATAAACTGCATTTCCTGAATCATCCCTGTCCTTTTCCTGGAATATGGAATCAAAGTCACCAAGGTCGCTCCATTTATATTCAAGCCTAACAACAGCCACTTTATCTGATTTTTCCATTATGCCGTAGTCAATCGAAATGGATGGAAGTTCACTGTAAATTTGTTCGGTATTCTTTCCATTCGTGAAAGCTGCCAGGATTACGGGTGTATGTTTTTTAAGTTCCTTGAAGAAAACTCCTGTGTCGAACATGAACATGCCGCTGTTCCAGAGACATTTTTCCTGTATGTATTTTTTTGCGGCCTCTAATCCGGGTTTTTCCCTGAATTCAAGGACTTTTGAACCTATTTCTAATTTCTTTCCCGGTTTTATGTAACCATAACCCGTATGAGGAGAAGAAGGTGTGATCCCGAAAGTCACAAGATATTCAGAACACAATTTTTCTGCGCTTTTAATTTGTTCCATGGCTGCTACATCAAGGATATGGTCAGAAGGGAAAACACCCACAGCACACTTGCCATATTGCTTTTTTATTTCATTCATCCCGAAACATATTGCTGGAAGCGTATTCTTTCCCTGGGGTTCAATTAATATATTTTCTCCGGGAATATCAATACCGAGTTCTTCCATTTGTCCTGAAACAAAAAACTTCTGGGTTTCATTGGTAACAACAAATATCTCCGGAGGATCAGATAATTTAAGGCATCGCAACACAGTATTCTGGAAAAGCGATGTTTTTTCAAGTTTCAAGAACTGCTTTGGATATTGCTCCCTGCTCAAAGGCCACAGGCGTGTGCCTGAACCTCCTGCGAGTATTATGGATTTAATGTTTTTCTCTCCTTCTTTATCTATTAGATAGTTCTTTTGTCATTCAATATTCAAATAGTATCAGGTCAAAATTTCTTCCAGTCTTTCCTGTTCTATCGCGCATCTGATTTCCATTGCCATTCTCCTTCCCGTGCTCATGGGCTTGCGCCAGAGCGTGTTACCATAAGGATGCCCTACCGAGACATGAACATTTGTCCCTCCGCCAACGCGCGGCGCAACGTCATAAACATAGAAATTCAGGTCTTTGTCAACGCATGTCTGAAGGCAAAAAGGTCCAATGATCCCTGGTTCATAATATTTCTGGGTTGCTTTGACGTATTTCTCAGCCAGTTCAAATGCATCCTCCAGCAATGATTCACGAAGGGTTGCGGAATTATGGCCGCATACGGTATATTCGGGGGTAAGCTGCCGTTCGTTAAGGGATATCTGCTGGGGAGCAGGTAGCCGAACGTGTCCGTCAAGACTTGTCTCAAATCGCCAATCAATACCGAGAAGCTCGACCCTGCTCATCTTTTCTTCAAGTGGTGAATAGAACATATCAAGATTAAATACAGGCCCGATGACATATTTCTCTATTCGGGCCCCAGCAAGCGCTTCTTTTGTGATGATCCCCTGTTTCAGGAAGGCTTCTGATTTTTTCTTATATTCATCAAAAGATGCTGCCGTGAAGAAACCTCTTTCCAATTTCTTAACAGCATGGGGCAATTTCACCATAACAAGGCCGTCTATATCCTCTGGATTTGCAATTTTTTCAGGATATGGAAGTCCTGCTTTTTCAAGAATCCAGTAATAATCCCGTTCTTCTCCTCTTTCTTCGCTTCGAAGTAGATTTCGGCTTCCGAACATTGGAACTTTGAAATTATTTTCAATTTCATCTATCGCGCAATATGAAGTAAAAGAGCGGTTGGGAATGAAAATAGTATTTTTCTCCCTCATCTTTTTCTGGTTCTGCGGTTTCATTATCTCATTGAATTTAGAATAAACATCAGCGCTATCAACTATTCCCCTGACGAGATCACCATTTTTTCTTTGGGCCTTAAAATATTGCGTATAGGTCTTTTCCCGTCCTTTCTCACATACTGCGTAGGTCCTGAAACCCTCTTCGGCTGCCCCATCGCATACGTCCAGCGCCGAATGTGATGCAAGTACACCTATCGTTGTTTCACTAATATCGTATTCGCATAGTACGTCGGTTATTTCCTTCCTTTCTATCATATGCACCTGTAAGTTCTAAAAGTCCATGAATGTTGCGTTTTTTAAGATAACTTTGTGCCTATTTTTTTATCTCGGCAATAATTATATTCGAACGTCCTTTTTTGATCTTCTTGATCAGCCCCCTGTCTTCAAGGTCGGCGATCATGAGGCTGACCTTTGCTTCACCATATATCACTTCTTTTCTTATGTCCTTTTGAGTTGTTCTTCCGCCTTTTTTTAATATTATATCATATAATTCCTTGAGGTCATCCGGAAGTTCTATATTTTTTCTTTCTTCTTTTTCGCCTGACTTTTCGGGAGGCAAAGAAACAGGTTCATCAGTTTTTGAAATGGCTTTCTTCCTTTTTTTAGTCCATATAAAGAAACTAATAATCGAAATAATAATTAAAGCAACAAGAAAAATAATGATGTAATTTGTGTAGTCCGCCTGTTTTGTATCTAATTCGCGGGTCAGGTTTATATCCCCGAAATACTCATATTCCGAATCAATAGGTGGAAACAGGATAAGGTCAAGGTTCTTTGAATCATCAGGATTTGATACCAAGAGCTTCTCTTCACCAGACATTTCCAGAATATTATTGCTATAATATTTAGCTTTGATAATATAATTTCCAGGGGAAACATCAAAAAAATACGTCCCATCGCCGGAAACCTTGTATTGCACCCTGGTGGAATTTTCTCCTACTTCAACTATTGCATTCTTAAGCGGCTTCTCAAGTTCAGACCATTCATATATCGTGCCGTACACCTTTGCAGCCTGGGCGCTAAATACCAGGCTGATAACTAAAATTATCATTATGATAATTCGTCTTTTGGTGAACACACATTCTAATTTTAAAATATGGTATATATAGTTTATTATAAAGCTAAAAAAGCGTTTATAATGTTTTGTAAAGAATTATTAAGGATAAGAAAACTTAATTTTTTAATCACATAAAAGTATATTTATCTAATCCGTCATTATAGTATTGGGTATGCGATCGCGAATGCGATTGCAAGAATGAAGGAGGAAATAATATGAAATCCACAAATATATCCAGGATATTAACACCCCTGATCATGGCGCTGTTCATCCTGAGCTTATTCTCAGGAACTGTTGCATCACAGGCAATGGCAAAAGAACAGTATGAAAAAACAAAAGAACAATACCAGATACAAAAGGAAAAGTACGACAATACAAGAAATCAATTTGAAGATGCAAAAAAACTCTTTGAGGAAGCTAACAAGCGATTCAAGAATGTAAGAGATAATAAATCAAATAACAGATCAAATGAAGACTTAATGGAAAAGGCCAGGAACTATATCCTTAAGGCAATAAACCATACCCAAGCACAACTTCAGGTCATGAAGAACAGGCTCGATAATCCTGAAAATAAAGGAATATCGGCCACTGATGCGATTAAGATCATCGATGCACATACAGCCCAGCTTGAACAGTTGAAAGGAAAAGTCAGCGGGGCAGCTACTATCGAGGAAATCAGGGATGCCCATAAAGAACTGGCAGGAATTGTCGTTAAGATAAATCTTGAAACACGTTATTTCATGGGAATAGTGCTAAACCACAGGATCGACAATTTCATAAACCAGGCGGATAATGTTTCAGCAAAAGTGGATACCGCTATTGTAAAATTGAAAGCTAATGGCACAGATACGACAAAACTTGAGGCTGATGCAGCAGAATTCAAGATCAAGGTTACAGAAGCCAGAGATATTCAAGCACAAACACTGGCTTTATTTGCAACTCATTCCGGATTTGCACAAGATGGCACCGTAACGAATGAAAAGGATGCCAGAACTTTCTTAAATAAGGCAAATGAACTACAAAGAGATACTATCAAGAAATTAAAAGAGGCCAGCAAACAATTGATAGAATTCGGCAAAGAATTCAGGAAACTGGTTGGAAGAAATGTGAAAGTGGGCGAGAAAGGTGAACTGGAAGTAAATGGTGGAAGTACCGCTACCCTGACACCAGGAGAATAAAATATGAAATGGATTTATGTCTTAATAGTGCTGATGATAGCAGCTTCAACTTCAGGTTGCGTGGATAAGAACCTGGCTGGGACAAAGACTCCTGCCCAGACATCGGTTTCACCCGGTGAAGCAGTGGTTACACCCGGAGCAGTTCTAACTCCCGCAGCATCAGGATCTTCTCCAGCAGTTACACCAGAGGACCTTTTTGGGACAGAAAGCAACCTTTCTGCATTAGATACAACGTTTAATGATATGAATATGGAAATTTCCTTAGTGGATTCCATTTAAAGTAGATGCAATGGCATTTACTTTTATATTTTTTATTAATAGATAAACGATTCCTGACTTTAAATTTAAACGAAAAAAAAGAAAAAAATTTAAGAAGAATCTGAATTCTTCTTAACCGAACAAGGCACCGAGGCCTTCCATTCCGCTTTCTTCAGCTTTCTCTTTGGATTTTTCATCTGCTGCTGGAGCTGCTGCTGCTGCTGCCGGGGCTGCCGCTGCTGCTGCTGCTGGAGCTGCTGCTGCTGCCGGGGCTGCAAATGCTGCCTTTGCAATGGCCTCTTCGATATTGACTCCATCAAGGGCTGAAACGAGTGCTTTTGCCCTTACTGCATCAACCTCAATACCTGCTGCTTTGATAACAGCAGTTATTCCTTCTTCAGATACTTTCTTTCCTGCGCTGTGTAATAATAGCGCTGCATATACGTATTCCATTTTAATCACCTTTTATTGAATTTAACCGTTCCTTTATTTTGTTGCCTACAGAGTTAGCGTCTTTTGCCAGAGCCAATTTTGCAATAGATATCATCTGCGCATTTGCTTTTCCAAGCAGTACATCGATGATTTCCGGCATTATGATTTCAGCATTTATTGCAAGATTCCTTGCCTGGGACGCTGCCTTTGTGAGCAGTGTGCTGATAGTTGCTTTAGCCGGATAAGCTGAGTTGACTGACAAATTGAATGCATGTTGGACCGCCAACGTCAGATTATTTGTATAAGTGGTCTCATCGACCGACAAGATCTTTGACTCATATATCATGCCATTTTCATAAACAGCACGAAGGTCAAGCCCCAATTCCATTGGGTGTATTTCAAGGCGTGAAAGGATAGATGCAAGCTTTGCATCAACGACATCGCCTTTTTTGGCAACGGTCTTTGTCTGGCGGATAACGACTTTTCCACCTTCGATACCGGCCGAGATTCCTGCTGCTGTCAATTCTCCCACGATCGGGCCTGGTGGGAAAGAAGTTGGTCCTTTTTCGACTACTATATCCTTTGGCGAGGTAGCTCCGGCTTTTATGGGCGCAGAGGTCTTTCCTTTATCCAGGATCTTAAAGAGTTTGAAAGGATTCTCGTTAGTAAATAATAACGCTGTCTGGTCTTCAACATACTTGTTTATCTGCTTAACCTCATCGGATGATTCAGCAAGTGCACGGTCAATAAGAGAATTCCTGCACATCTTGAGATCCGCAATACCGCGCAGGCTCTTCCTCATAAGTTGAAGCTGGTTTGATGGAATTCCAGTAACTCCTACAATCCCAACTGAAGAATGGGTAGTAATAAGTCTTTTTATATCCTCAATTTCATCTTTTTTCCATTTTGGGATATGAATACTGTGGTGTGTGAGTTCAGTTGACATTTTATACCACCTTTATTGCCGGCCCCATTGTGGATTTGACGTAGATCGATTTGACGTTATACATACCGCGTTCGTACCTGTGCTCAATACGGTTGATTATCGTCTCGATGTTCTGGGATAATTTCACAGGATCCATATCTTTTTTACCTACTGTAATATGAAATGTCATCTTATCCTTGGATCTCACCTTTATTGAGTTCTTGGACTTGTTTATTACCTGAACGACATCCTTATCAGGGGTCAATGGTATGGGCATTTTTCCCCTGGGACCAAGCACCTGACCGAGGGTCTTACCGATCACAGGCATGTATGCTGCTTCTGCTATGAAGAAATTCACTTCTTCAGCAAGATTTTTGGTTCGTGTTTTGTCTTCTCCGAGAACACTTATCTCTTCGGGATCAAAAACATAATCTGCACCGGCAGCTTTCGCCCTCTGGGCAGTATCACCTTTTGCAAATACTGCGATCTTTATAGGTCTTCCCAGGCCGTTTGGCAAGATTATTTCTTCATCAAGCCTGTTCGTGGGCTGGTTCATATCAAGATTCTTAAGGTTGATGGCTAGATCAACGCTTTCCGCAAATTTTCGCTGTGGAGACTTTTCTAAAGCCTGCTTAACAGCTTCCAGTATTTTTTCATGTTCCAATATAATTCCTCCCGTAGTTATTCGACTATTGTCTCCTACGGATGATAGGGGAGTACTCTTTCTACTATAAAGTACTTTAAACTATCGTTGAGCTCTCTTATCGGCTGATGTCTGGAGCTTGAACAATTTCTGTAAAATTAGCGGGTACAATTAAAGATTTCAACAGCGAAAATTTTTAAATATATCTGGAAAAATTATAAGCTAATTATAATTGAAATCCCCACTCCCCAACCTGCCTTTTTTCCCCAACCTTCAGGCAAAATATATTTGCGTTTTAATCCATTCCATTGAATTAAGTAGCACCCATAAATAATATGGTGTGAATAAAGTAGTACTAAAATAGTTACACAGGAAATAAAGGGAAGAACGTTGATTTTGTACTCAAATTGACATAAATAAAAGTTGAGTTTTAATAATTGTAGTAACATGATAGCACTAATTCCAATAAGAACCAAAAAGATTATATACCGTTGTTAATTATTACTTATTGTGGTATGCCCGGTGTGATTAACCCGGGCAGGAGAAATATATGAAATACACCATTGGAGATAATGTAAGATTTAAACTTGAATCCGGCGAAGTACAGGATGGAAATATACAATTTATTGAAAAGGGCAGGTATGAAGAAATATTTTATATAAATAGTTCCAGCAGATGGGCATATAAAGTACCTCGGAAAAGAATCATAATATAATTTGTTAATTTAATACTAATTTTTTTTTTATTGCTTTTCTCCCCGTATCGTTATCACTGTCTGTCTGATTGGCAATATCTTTCCTGATTTCCCTACAGCTTCCTCGACAATTCTTTGCAACCCGAAACAGCAGGGGACTTCCATATTAACAAGTGTGATGCTTTTAATATTGTTTTTCTTGATGATCTCTGTCAGCTTTTCCACATAATATTGCGCATCATCAAGCTTCGGGCATCCTATGATCAACGATTTTCCTTTGAGGAAGTCCGAATGGAAATTGGGATATGCAAAAGGTACGCAGTCAGCGGCTATGAGCAGGTCAGAGTCCTTAAAATACGATGCATCCGGTGAAACAAGCATAAGCTGCACAGGCCACTGTCTCAATTCCGGGTTTTGCCGTCCCTGGATAACAGGAGCCTTTTTCTCGCTTCTCAAATCCATTGCCATACTTCCCGGACAGCCGCATGGGATATTTTTTTCAGTTTTTTTCTCAATGATCTCAGGCTCTGCTTTGAGATGTTTTTTTACTGCTTCTTCATCAAATTCCGGTGCGTTCCTTTTTGTTATTGTGATCGCATCCTGCGGGCAGTGTCCCAGGCAGGCCCCGAGACCATCACAAAACCTGTCATCGACCAGTTTTGCCTTTCCGTTTATCAGTTTTATTGCCCCTTCAGCACAATTTGGGATACACATACCGCAGCCGTTACATTTATCCTCATCTATAAAAACAATATCTCTATTCATATATTATCATTTAATAAATGATTTAATAACTTATAAGCATTTTGGTTATAAATGATAATAATATTTGACTATTTTATAGTAAAAAATAGAAAACTATATAATAATATATGTTAATATCAGAATCAATGAAAGAATTCCTTGACCTTGACAAAAGAGACCGGGAAATATTATCTCTTTATGAAAAACATCCTGAGATGTCCCAGAGTGAAATGGCAGAAAAACTCAAGATCTCCCAGCCTTCTGTTAGTGCAAGGATTCACAAATTGAAACAAAAGGGAGCTCTCTCCCATATTGTGGGAATGAACCTTAAAAAAGTGAGCCTGTATATGGCAAAGGTAGATGTAATAGCAAATAACACTTCTTCTGTTCTTGATATTTTCAAGGATTGCCCTTATTTCCTGAACGGTCTTATTGTTTCAGGAAAACACAACTTATGCCTTTTTTTCGTTGGCGAGGACATCTCCACCTTAGAAGCGATCGTGGACGGGCACCTCAGGAGCAATCCCCTGGTCAGAGCTGCTGAGGTCAGTATCGTTATAGCAACGATGAAAGACTTTATTATGCCAATAAAGATGAATTTTGATTTAAGCGATACACCTCCATGTGGTAACGGATGCGACTGCAAAGACTGTAGCCATCATATATCGAACCGATGCATGGGGTGCCCGGTGACAAATAGTTATAACGGGAAGATCTGGAAGTGATCGATATGGCAATAAACAAATTAACATGGAAAATTGGCGGAAAAGCAGGAGAAGGAATTATGGCAACAGGTATGATTTTTTCGCAAGTATGCTCCCGCAGCGGCCTTCATGTGTATGACATCAGTGAATATCCTTCTCTTATAAAGGGAGGACATAATAACTTGCAGGTGAGAGTGGAAGACCGGGAGATTTTTTCCCAGGTAAAAGGAGTGAATATATTAATTGCCCTGAATAAAGAAACTATATTATTGCATAAGGATGAACTCGTTGACGGCGCAGGAATTATTTATGATAGCTCTGAAGTCATAGACAGGAAGGAAATAAGAGACAATATCCGGCTTTATCCGATCCCGTTTAATAACATAATCAAGGAGATCGGGGCGCAGATGATAATGAAAAATAATGTTGCCCTTGGGGCATCTATCGCACTTATCGATTATGATTTTGGAATTGTGGAGGAAGTCATCAGGGATAACTTCAAAAGAAAAGGTGATAAGATAATCGATGAAAATACAAGAGCAGCAAGAGCTGGTTATGATTTTATCAAAAATAATTTCAAGAACGATTTTGAATATAAGCTTGAAAAGGCAGGAAAACCCGGACGCATGCTCCTTACTGGCAATGATGCAATATGCATGGGTGCTATAAATGCCGGATGTAAGTTCTACTCTGCCTATCCTATGACTCCTGCATCTTCTATTCTGCATTTCATGGCAGCACAGGAACGAAGATTCAATATCGTTGTCAAACACACAGAAGATGAAATATCAGCAATAAATATGGCAATAGGCGCTGGTTTTACCGGAGTAAGGGCAATGACTGGAACATCAGGCGGGGGTTTTTGTCTCATGACAGAAGGATACGGGCTTGCAGCCATGCTTGAAGTTCCAATAGTAATTATTCTTTCAATGCGTCCCGGACCAAGCACGGGAATGCCAACATGGTCTGAGCAGGGCGACCTGAAATTCGCGCTGAATGCTTCACAGGGCGATTTCCCGCGCCCTGTGCTTGTACCGGGAGATGTTGAGGAAAGTTTCTATTTGACACAAGTTGCATTCAACATCGCAGAAAAATACCAGACACCGGTCATTGTTTTAAGTGATAAGAACCTTGCAGAAAGCCACAAGTCAACGGAAAAGTTTGATGAAAGAAAAGTACCTATAGACCGTGGAAGCTATGCTTCCCCAATGGATCTTGCCTCATCTCCAGATACCACTTTTTTTAAGAGGTTTAAATATACGGAAAATGGCGTTTCACCGAGGACAATTCCTGGTATGAAAAAGGGAATATACACAGCATCAAGCGATGAACATGATGAAGAAGGTAACATAAGGGAAGATATCGATACCAGGATAAAAATGATGCAAAAAAGAGCGCGAAAAATGGATGCTCTTGCAAAAGAACTCAAAACACCTGAATTGGTCGGGTCGCAGGATGCAAATATCACGATAATTGCAGCAGGCTCCACAAAAGGCCCGATAAAAGAGGCCATGATCTTGCTTGAAAAAGAAAGTATAAAAGTGAATTTCCTCCAGATTGTATATTTGAATCCGTTCCCGTCTGAAAAGGTTGCAAATGTAATTGGATCTGCAAAAAAGACCGCGGTTATCGAAAACAATTTCTCAGGACAACTTGCTGATATTATCAAAGATAAAACAGGAAAAGATGTGGATAAAAGGATACTGAAATATGATGGGCGACCTTTTTATCCCGAAGAAATATGCACCTCAATAAAGGAGATGGTAACGCATGGTTAAAATGACAGACCTGAACGTTATTGACAGACCTAACTGGTGTCCCGGATGCGGTGATTTTGGGATATTAATTGCGCTAAAAGGGGCTATTCTTGAACTCAACATAGAGCCCGAAAATATAGCATTGATCTCTGGTATAGGATGCGCGGCAAAATTACCACACTGGATACGAACATATGGCCTTCACGGGATACATGGAAGGGCATTGCCCGTGGCAACGGCTGTGAAGCTTGCAAACAACGATTTGACTGTATTTGCTGAGGGAGGAGATGGCGACGGATACGGGATTGGCATGTGTCATTTTATCCATACAATGCGAAGGAATATCGATATGACCTATATTGTCCATAACAATATGATCTATGGCCTTACCACAGGGCAGACATCACCCACAAGCGAAAAGGGAGTGAGGACAAAATCCACACCTGCAGGTGTAATTGAAGAACCTGTTAATCCGATAGCTCTTGCCATTTCTTCCGGAGCGACTTTTGTTGCGCGAAGTTTTGCGGGTGATGTCAAACATCTCCAGAGAACCATCCTGGCTGCTGTCAAACACAGGGGTCTGTCTTTCATAGATGTATTCCAGCCCTGTGTGAGTTTTAATCAGGTGAATACCTATGACTGGTATAAGCAAAGAGTATATGATCTTCAGGCTGCCGGGCATGATGCGACAGATAAAATCAAGGCTTTTACAAAGTCGCAGGAATGGGGTGAACATATACCCATCGGAGTATTTTACGAAGTGCTCTTGCCAACATATGAGGATGAACTGCCGCAGATAAAGGAAATACCGCTTGTGAAGCAGCCTCTCGATAAGATCGATATAAGCGGGCTTATGAATGATTTTGTGTGAAAGATTTAAATCGTAAGCGTTGCTTTTTAGTATATAAATATTTCAGGAGAACACAATGCCGGAAGAATTCATTGAAGCTGATAATTTTGAACTCGCTTTGACAAACTTTGATCCATCTTATCCGTTGCCTGCCGATTGCCCATTTCATGTGGAAAGAGAAGATAAACCGCTTGAGAGGTTAAAAACTGCCCTTTTAATAGACCATAAGCAGGCACCAAAATACTTTTTCTCGGGACATCGTGGCTGCGGTAAATCGACAGAACTGAATAATCTTGCAGCTGATGAAAAAATAAAAGAGAAATTTTATATTATAAATTATTCGATGAAGGATGTTTGTGATGTTAACAACCTTAATTATATCGATGTATTGCTCTCCATAGGTGCACAAATATATATTCAGTATATCGAAGCTGGCAATGAACTTAGTTCTGAACTTAAATCTGAACTTGAGACTTGGGAGAAAAGCATAGAAAAAACCTTCGAAGAGAAAACATCTATTGAAACATCATTTGGTGGAGGTCTTAAAGCATTTTTTTTCACAATGCTTGCAAAAATCAAGACTGAAGATTCTTCAAGAAAAATCATCAGAGAAAAAATAGAACCCAAGCTTTCGGAACTTATTGAAAAAATCAATCTAATCATAAGTGATATAAATGCAAAAGAAAAGAAAACGGTACTTGTTCTAATTGATGATCTGGATAAACCAAGTTTGGAGAAGGCAAAAGAAATATTTTATAACAATTTTACTGCTATTACCCAGCCAAAATGTTATATTGTTTATACTGTCCCAATCTCAATAATGTTCACTCAGGAAAGTACTACTATAAGGGATTTTCAGGTATCTCTACCCAACATCAAATTGCACTCTAAGGAAGATAGAACCTACAAGCATGAGCCCGGTTATAGGGTAATGAGATTATTTATCACCAAAAGAATAAAAAAGGAATTAATAGATTCTGATGCATTGGAATATGCGGTCAAAATGGGTGCAGGAGTTTTCAGGGAAACTGCAAGAATAATGCAAATTGCATCATATAGCGCACTAGAGCACAAAAGAAATAAGATAATTAGAGATGATATTGAAAGAGCCGAGCGTGAGATGAGAAGTGACTTTAAACGTATTTTACGAACGGAACACTACAAAATCCTGAAAGAAATATATAATGATAATGAAATATGTGGGATTGAAAAGATAGGGGATTTATTGCATAATCTGAGTGTTTTGGAATATGTCAATTATGAAAATTGGTGTGATATACACCCCACACTTGAAAAACTTATTAATCCATGAATGAAGAAGAAGAGCCGTTGAAGATTCGTGTTTCAAGACTTGAAGGTTATTTGACTCGAGCTTATAAATATAATAAGTCTTCCATTCTGTTTGCTGTGTACCTGAGTGAATTTCAACGTGTAGATGTTGAAAAAACTCTCGAAAAATTATTAAAAGAGCAGGGACTTGAAATTGTAAAGGTTGATGCTGGCAAACATAAAAATTTGCCGGATTATTTATCTTCACTAAATTCCAAAAATATTGTTTTTGTTGTGCATAATGTTGAAAAAGGATTTCCCGAATCTCTTGCGTATTTGAATTTCAAGCGTGAAACTATTGCTGAAAATCATATTAAGGTTGTATTCTGGGTTACAGAAGAAGAACTTACGAGGATAAGTCGTGAGGCTCCTGATTTCTTTGCTTTCAGGAACCGAGTTATAGAGTTTATGGAAGTTCCTCTCGCAGAAGAACGGAGACCTGGCCTCGTCCAATTTGCCATGGAAACAGAATATAAATCACTGGATGAAATCCGGGGCAGTATAAATCTAAAAGAGAAACTGCTGTCTGAACTTTCTGGAGATGATGAAATCAGTGGATATCTGCTTGGTTCCCTGGGAATCTTATACGATCAAATTGGATCATATAGAAAAGCCATAGAGTACTATGAAAAAGCGCTTACGATTTCTCATGAAATCGGGGACAGGCGCGGTGAAGGAAATCGTCT
>UBJH01000032.1_pt1 | contig 78329 bp, 79 predicted proteins | sample 2193721 | NCBI WGS metagenome assembly UBJH01 (sample SAMEA4703186, study PRJEB27089) | metagenome | reverse complement strand
GAAAGTGTTAATAGTACGCTCATCTGAGGTTCGGTTTTTGCGTGCAAGTTATCCCCTCTGTAACATCCTTTTATTGTACTTCATCCCATTTTCTCTAAAATTTTTTTAACATTTTCTTTTAAATCGGGCAAATCTTTCGCTGCCGTATCCCATACAGCTTCTAAATCCACTCCGAAATAATGATGTATCAGCTTATCCCTCATGCCTGCAATGTCTTCCCACGGTATGTTTGAATATTTTTCTCTTAACTCAGGAGAGAGATGTTTTGTTGCTTCACCAATAATCTCAAGTTGCCGGATAACTCCATCCTGAATAAGTTTATGTTTAATAAAATCCTCGAAATCTACCCCATTTAAGTACTCTTCTATCTGATTAATTGAATCCAATATGTGTTTAAGAAAAACTTTATCTTCCTTCATGGTAAAGGGTTTTCACCTGCGCTTTTATTTTATCCACAAGATACGGGCTAAGTGATTTTTCAGTTACCAGATCAACCTTTATTCCAAGTATCTCGGATAATTCCCTCTCAATCCTAACATGATCCAGCAAACTCTTTCTTATTGAAAAATTCGCCAAAAAATCGATATCGCTTTTTTCGTTTTGCTCTCCTCTGGAATAAGAACCAAATAGACCCAGAAAAGATATATCATTATTCATGCAAATCCGGATCAGCGACAATTCTTTATTCCTATCAAGATGCAAAGACTTTGCTAATTGAACTGGTATTAAACTATCCTTCAAATCGGTTTTCTCATTCATGCTGCCATTGCCTCATTCATCTCACTAATCACCGCATTCATTCCATTCCCAAAAAGCGCAAACATCATACCCCGCCCTCCATGTGCGTCAAAAGGTGTGTAATCAAGATTCTCCACCTCAATATGAAAACTCGTGGCAATATGTTCTTTCATCATCCTGAGCCAGTTCATCTGCTCTTCATTGAACTTTAATGCCCCGGCTTGTTTTTCAAACACCCATTTCTGGAAATTCCTGTCCACTGTTTTATCATAAGCTGTCAGTTTATCATCCATACCCGTTACCCTGCGGATAAGGGAAACAAGAGCGATCAGCTCATCTTTTGGGCTTTTCCCTTTCACTTCTTCAAGCTGCTCGTATGCCTGCCATACATACAGTGGCGCAAGCAATGGCTTATCCATTTTCAATTTTTCAAGAACATCATTAACCATACTGGAAGTCAACTCTCGGAGCCGATAGGGCTGATTATAAAAAATACTAAGCGCTACGATCTCATCCTTATTTTCTTCCATGTATTTAGAAAAATCATTTATAATTCCTGTGGCTTTTTCAACTGCATCTATTCCCCACTGCGCTTTTGTAACATTATCAATATTCACTGTGTCAATGATCTGTTCATGAACCTTGCGGACATTTTCAATGTATCCATTAAGCTCTCCGTTAAAGATCGAACTTGCTATTTTGCCCAGGTTTTCCTTTGCCATATCAAGAGCCTGGGTTTCTGTCAGGCCAGGATTTTCCCTCTTCATCTCCTGGGCTTTATCTTCGATCTTATCCGGATTATAAGCATTCAACAGGTCCCTGGCTGTTTCACTTAACGTCTTTCCTTTTGCCTTTTCTTCAAATGTTTCCTTTTCCTGGTCAGTAAGTTGTCTTTCCAGCCTGGCAAGGCGACCTGCAAGTGAAATGAACAGGTCTTCATCTCTTTTTCCCATAGTTACAGCCTCCAGCAGCTCCTTCATCGAAGTGGAGCGTTTTCTCTCAAGAGGGCAGCTGTCGGTTTTAAGTGATTTTGTAACTCCTACGGCATCCACAACCACAAAATGTGTCTTTGCTGAGATTGCAGAAGGTGTAACCTTTTTAAGATCATCATAGCCGAATGTTCGGGTACCACGGCCTTTCATCTGCTCAAAGTAGCCTTTGCTTTTTACATCTCTCATAAAGAGCAAACATTCAAGCGGTTTAACATCAATGCCTACAGAAATCATAGCTACGGTGACCGCAATTCTCGGATTATAGGCATTTCGAAAGCGCGTGAGTATAGATTTCGGGTCTTCATCTTTAGTTTTATATGTAATCTTGTTACAAAATTCATTACCCTCATTGAATTCTTCCCTGACAATCTGAATAATATCATCGGCATGACTATCTGTTTTGGCAAAAATAAGGGTCTTTGGGACTTCTTTTCTACCCGGAAAGATCTCAGTAAGTTTATTTTGAAAAACACGGATGATATTTCTTATCTGGCTGGGATTGACAACATCCTTATCCAGTTCTTTTTTTGAATAAGAAACATCTTCATCCAGTTGCTCCCACCGTTTCCTTCTGCTCAATCTTTCGCGTTTATCCACAAATTCCCTGGCATTTATCTTTGCTCCATGTTGTGAAATTTCAGTTTCAATTATATAAACGTCATAGGTAACATTTACACCATCTGCCACAGCTTCCTCATGAGAATATTCACTCACCACATTTTCATTGAAGAAACCAAAAGTCCTTTTATCCGGTGTCGCGGTCAATCCGATAAGAAAAGCATCAAAATAATCCAGCACCTGTTTCCACAGGTTGTATATGGAACGGTGGCATTCATCAATTACAATAAAATCAAAATGTTCTATGGGTATTTTTCCGTCATAAACAACCGGCATTGGTTCTTTTGGCTCCCAATTAAGCTCCCGCTTCTCCTCTGTTTCTTCATCCAGTTCCTCGCCTTTTAAAATAGAATAGAGCCTCTGGATAGTACTGATGCAAACCTGGCTATCCGGTGAAATATAGTTTGACTGCAACCTTTGAACATTATATAATTCCTTAAATTTACGGTTATCGTCAGATGGCTGATATGCCATAAACTCCTGTTCTGCCTGCTCTCCAAGATTTTTGGTGTCAACCAGGAATAATATTCGTTTTGCACCGGCAAACTTCAGTAGACGATAAATAAATGTGATCGCAGTGTAGGTTTTACCAGAACCTGTAGCCATCTGGATTAAAGCTCGTGGCTTATTTTCTTTGAATGATTTTTCAAGGTTTCTTATTGCCTTTATCTGACAGTTCCTTAAACCGGATTCTGGGAGTTCTGGCAGATTTAAAAGTCTTGCTCGTAAAGATTTACTCTCTTTCAGCCATTGTTTGAAAGTTTCAGGTCTATGAAATGTAAATTCATGTCTTGAACGCGGTTTTGGATCCCTGTAATCAGTAAATCGGGTTATAGTCCCTGTACTTTCATAAACAAAGGGAAGCGGATTGTTATCAAGGTATTTTAGTTTACTTGTTGCATAATTTTCCGCTTGAGGTTCATGAGAAATGAGTTTGCATCCTTCGTCTTTTCTTTTTGCCTCTATTAATCCAACAGGTTTTCTTTCAATAAATAATGTAAAATCAGTGGGTCCAACATCAGTTTGATATCCACGGATGGCAATACCTATACTTTCATTCCAGTCAATTTTATCCTTATCCTGAACTACCCAGCCGGCGGCATGGAGCTGTCTATCAATATTGTCTCTTGCTTCCTGTTCAGGAAATTGGTTTATTGATCCATCCATATTATACACTTATTATTTTTTCTCATAGTATATAAAGTATAATTTTTCCTCATATCAGCCAGGCGAAATGAAATCCTGGGCATCGCTGCAAAATCAGGATTTACTTTCAAGCAGACTAGCAAAACTTGCTTCAACCAAACTTTTATACGCTGCAAGACCAGATATGTTATTTGATACAGCAATGTATCTTTAATAAAAGAGTGAGGAGGAAAAGTTATGGCAGAATATGAAGAAACATTAAAAGACATAGAGGAAACTCTGGGAATGGTTCCCGGATTTATGAAAGCATTACCTGAAAATGTTCTTATTCAAGAATGGCCTCTTTTCAAAAAGTATAACTTTGAAGAGACAGAAATACCGGCTAAATACAGAGAACTTATGGGTCTGGCTGTAGCTGCTAATATAAAGTGTCCATACTGTATACATTTCCATATAGGTGCGGCTCAGATGAATGGTGCAACTGAAGAAGAACTTGCCGAAACAGTATTCCTTGCAAGTTATACTGCCAGATGGAGCGCCATTATACATGCCCAGAACTATGACTATCAGAAATTCAAAGAAGAATTTCAACAGATTGGAGATTATCTACAAAAGATGATGAAAAAGTAGAAAATTTAGATAATTTTTCTTTTTCATAATTTTGAATTGAGATATTAAATATAGATATAAGGAGATGTATTAAATATGTTAGAAAAAATAATCGGGGAACTAATAGGAAAAATAATAGGAAATAGAGTATTGTCGGTGGAATGCTGTCCAAAGATGGAGTCATCATTTCAAAGCATAGGAAAAATTCTTGATGTGGAAGTTACGAATACCGGAACTTTCTGGTATATCTTTAAAGAAGAAGGAGGACTTTATGGAGAAGGACAGGGAATTTTATTCACTAACGATGGAGAAATTAGTACATGGACTGCCCAGGGCATAGGAAAGATGAAAGGAAAAGAGGCAGAATGGAGAGTGTCTGTCTTTTTCAATACATCTTCTCAAAAATTGTCACACCTAAATAATATAATGGGAATTGGCGAATTCGAAATAGATGACAAAGGAAATACTAAAGAAAAAATATATGAATGGCTCTAAAAATAAAACTATAAGGGGATGACATTTATGCCAAAAAAAGAATCTAAAGCACATCCGCACGAAGATCTAATAAGAGGGATTTATGAGCAACTGAAAGAAATTTTTGAAGAATCGAAGCAAGCTATCTATGTGTATCTCGATGACACCCATAAGATATACAATCAAAAATTCGCTTCTTTATTGGGATACAAATCAGTTGAAGAATTGTCAGCAGTTAGTGAGCCATTTATAGAAGCTTTTGTGATGGAAAAAAGCCAGGAAATCCTTATTTCTGCATACCGAAATGCAATGGAAGATAAAATTGGGTCTGACATTGAAGTTTCATGGAAAAAGAAAACTGGTGAGTCTGTTAAGACGAAAGTCATCATAGTTCCCATAAGTTATATGGGTGAACTGCTCGCTCTCCACTTTATATCAAAAATATAAAAAAATGAGCAGGCAGCTTTTGCCTACACATTTTTTGCCATTTTGAGGATATCTTGCCTTGAAACATCTTTGTTATGCGTCTTCTTGGCATGCTGCTGACTGAACGATACAAGCTCGTCATCACTCTCTGTACGAAGCATGAAAGGACAGTCCATCCCCGCTGACTTACATTCAAATTGCTTAGCCATTTATGTCACCTCCCTGAACATCAATTGCCAACAACAATAAATTGAAAACCATTACATTTAAAGATTTCCAATCGTGATCAAAAAGATTCTCTTCTATCGAGAATATAGTTGATAATGCATATACACGCAGAAGCAAGATACGCTTTTTCCCCTATCGAGACTTTTTTACCATACCGCAACACGAATTCTTCATCCTTCCTGGGCAAGCCCACCTGGTCGCCCAGCACAAAAACGGGATCGCTTCCGAGGTCAATGGTATTTATGCTCTCACCCGATTCTTCAAGCACAAAGATGTTCTGTTTCTCTTTTACCAGGTGCTGAAGACTGTTTTTCCGAACTGTTATACCAGGATGTTCCCTGCCCGAGAGGACTCTTCGTAAGATATCTTCCCATGTTTTTTCATCAGTCCTGGCGTCCCTGAGTGTTTCTCCTTCAACCATGAGTTCAAGCGGTGGATTTGGAGGTCCTCCCAGTAATGCGTGGAATGTGACATCCCTTCTTATCCCATGTGAACGGAAAAGCGACATCAATATAGCCTGGTAAACAACATCAAGTCTTCCGGCTTCTCTCAGGTTCGGGAATCTTGAGTCGGTCCGTCCTGTTCGTGAATATAAAATAAATTCGCGCAAATCCTGCCTCCTGAATCAATTATGTTTTGAATGATGTTGTCACTCTTTATATATAACTCAGGCTCAACATCCCAAACTCGAATCCCAAAAAGCTATGATATATCTATGAACTTCTGGGTTTGATCTCATCCCCGACCAGTTTCTGTATGTCAGGTAATGGTATGTGATATTCTTTGGATACAACTCTCTGGGCTTTCATAAGTGCTTTATGTTTTGTTATGCCGCGCTTCATTAAGTTAATCCTGCTCTTTGAAACCGCGGATAATACGTCGAATATGTCCATTAGTCTAGCCTCCCTGAACTAATATTATAACTCCAAAACATTTAAAGTTATTTGAAATTAATAATAATTATTAATTTTAGAACCATACATAAACGAAAAGCGCCGAGGGGGGGATTCGAACTCCCGTGGGGCAGAGCCCCACAAGCTTTCCAGGCTTGCGCCTTAGCCGCTAGACTACCTCGGCATGTGAAAAAGCATCAAATAGCGGTATCGATACTTCTTGCCCTTATTACATATTTGAAGTATAAAAACCTGTTCAGGATTGGAATTTTTTAATCCCATTTTCTTATGCCTTCGCTTTCCATCCCTTTGGATATGTGCCCGCTTCCAGAAGAACCCTGTCAGTAGTTACAACGATCCCCGTTGCAGCTTTCAAGATATCCATTGTCTTTTTCTTTGCATTACCGATGGACACTACCTCGCCCTTTAACGTAAATACAGCAACCATATCGCCCTTTTCAATTCCTGTCTCAACCGAAAGCACACCCGGCGCGGCAAGACCTGCGCCATGACAGACTGCATCCACAGCGTTATCCCGTATCACTATCTTTGGAAGATGTGATACCCCGAATTCCATGGGGCGAATAACTTTTCGCAATACGCTTTCATTTCCGTTTTCCTTCCATTCAATATAAGCATCCTGCAGGTCCTGGAGAGTGACCAATGTTTCATCCTCGCGGAAAGGACCTGACTTTGTTCGCCGCAATTCCTGCATGTGTGCGCCTGTTCCCATTGCCATTCCCATGTCGTGGCATAATTTACGAATGTAGGTTCCTGCCTCACAACCTACTTTAATAAGTACATTATTATCCTCTATTTCAAGAAGCTCATTATAATAAATGGTTCTAATTCTTGTTTCTCGCCTTACCGCAGATTTAATTGAAGGTTTCTGGTAAATATTACCTGTAAACTCAGACATAACGTTTCTTATAACATGTTCCGGCATTACAGTATGTAGTTTCATCAGGCAAACATATTCTTTGCCTGCCGTAAGAAGACCATCAACGGCTTTTGTTGCATCCTCAAGCATGACAGGAAGAAGCCCGGTCACATTTGGGTCAAGTGTGCCGCTATGTCCTGCTTTTTTCAAACCCAGGACTTTTTTTACCCATGAGGTCACTTCATGACTTGTTGGCCCGGCCGGTTTGTCAAGATTGATCGCCCCTTTTTTAATATATTCTTCAATTGGGCGATCCTGCGGTTTCATACCATACTTATCGTCAGTCGTATCCCCGGATTTTATCAGTGTCTCTCTTTTCGTTTCAGATGGTAGCATCATATCAGGAAACCAGCCGCTTGTTCTACAATTTCACTTATCTCTTGTGCGCTCCACTTACTTGAATCTATTACTATATCATAAACTGACAGGTCTTTAATATCCAGGTCATAATATTTTAAATAACGCTCCCTTTCACACTCTTCCCTTTCATAAGTCTCTTCCATTGCTGTTGCTGCGGATTTACATTCCCTCTTAGCAATGCGCTGGGCTCTTACATCAAGAGGCGCTTTAAGCCAGACCTTCAGATCGGCATCAACAAGAAAACCGGAAAGCCTTCCTTCTATCAGGATATTATCATTTTCATTTGCGATTTTTTTTTGCATCTCATCGATCTTAAGGTCAATTTTTTCATTGCATTTAGCAATTTGCCCGAACTCATCAAGTGACATGCAGCGATCGTGCGCACATTTGCGGAATATATCTCCCATGGACACAAGTTCAAGACCAAGCTTAACTGAAATTATTTTTGAAAGCGTGCTCTTACCGCTTCCAGGGGGGCCGCTGATCGTGATTATCAATTACTATACACCTGTCACTGATGTTCCGCCTATATTCAGTGCCTTCCTGGTCATCTGACTGACAGGAATAGAACACATGAAATACCAGAATAGCCAGTATTGGAATGCCCAGAAAACGGTTGCATCCAATTTCTGTTCTCCCCAGAAAGGAAATATCATAGTAGCATCAGGGTTCTGGCCGATAAGAAGATACACCCAGTAGAAAAGGGGGATTGAAATAATACTTATATAAAGCATGGGTTTGAACTGCTGTTTGAACATTTCCATCTGGTCGCCCATCATTTCAGCATATTGCCCTTCCAATTTTTTTATCTTCTGGGCATTGTTGGACAATTGGGCTTCACGCATTTCTTTTTGAATATTTTTCGATTTCTCCTGAACGCGTTTCATTAATCCCCAGTCCATCGTATATTTCTGTATAAGGGATGCGTAAAGACCTGTAAAAGCCGCCAGAACGAAAATTATCATGTGTATAGGAAGTCCTCCCAACAGCGGTTTTAAAAGTGTGTCCATAAGGTTACCTATTACATCCCTCATTCCGGGAAACATAATAATGCCAAACATTAAAAAAATACCCAGGACCATTACAAGCTTATTTAGTGTCTTTTTGATCATATTCCTCCAATACTTTTTTTATTTCCTCAAAAATCCGTGAGATCTCTTTGCTTCCATCAATTGTCCGAAGTATTTTTTTTCTACCGTAATAATCTATCAATGGCTGCGTTTGTTTTTTATATACATTTAACCTGTTGATTATGGCTTCAGGTTTATCATCGTCGCGCTGGTATAGTTTCCCCTTGCATGCATTACAGATATCTTCTTTTTCAGGAGGATTGAACATAACATGGAAACTTGCCCCGCATTTGCACATTCTTCGCCCCGACAGGCGTTTTATGAGTTCGTTGTCATCCACCGAGATATTAAGAACAGCATCAATCTTCTTTCGCGATTCTGTCAATATCATTTGCAGAGCATCAGCCTGCGGGATCGTCCTGGGATAGCCATCCAGCATGAATCCTGCGTTGCAATCTTTTTTAGACAATCTGTCCTTGATGATAGTTATCAAAAGTTCATCCGGGACAAGCTCGCCCCTTGACATATAAGATTTTGCCCTTATTCCAAGACCTGTATTATTATTGATATTTTCACGCAGGATATCCCCTGTCGAAATATGGGGAAGTGAATAGTATTCCTGTATTTTTTTGGCCTGTGTACCCTTTCCTGCTCCGGGAGGCCCAAGTAAAATAATATTCATCTCGATCGAATCCGTAATGGTCAGGTGTGTGTAATAAAGCTTTTCAAAATAAGCGCCAAAAGAAAAAAATTATTCAAGCAAACTCTTGCCTTTTGCAAAACCCAGAAAGGATGCGGATATAATGATAAAAACGATCAGGCCAACTGATATGTATATTGTGGTCACGCGGTCAATATTTTTAAATATTACCATATATAACACATCCGATGTCCAGATACCTATTATTAAGCCCATGAATCCAAAAACAATTGCATATACAGCATTTTTTAGGAAATTTGATAAATTCATAATCTCCTTTGTGTATGGTATTTAGTTAATATTAATATATCGTAAGTATCACAAAATTAATAGTAAGAACCGCCATTTTGAACCCCTATGACCAAGGAAATCCTGGAATCGTATCAAAATCATATCGCAGAAAGGCAAAAACAGGGGATTCCCCCCCTTCCGTTGAATGCCGAACAGGTTAAAGCGCTCTCTCTTCTTGTTTTTCACCCCCCGGAAGGCCAGGAAGAATTTATCCTTGATCTCCTGAAAAATCACATTCCACCTGGTGTTGACCCTGCCGCCCTTGAAAAATCACATTTGTTACGAAAAATCGCCCTTCGCGAGAAAAGGTCAAAACTACTCTCACCACGCGAGGCGGTCACCCTCTTAGGCTTGATGAAAGGCGGGTATAATATTGAAACCCTCATTGAATTGCTCGAAGATAAGGAACTTGCGGACGAAGTGGTTTTTGCCCTTTCAAATACGATCCTTATATTCGGTTTCTTTGACAGGATAAAAGAACTTTCAGCTATAAATCCCAATGCAAAGAAAGTTCTTGAAAGCTGGGCAAGAGCGCAATGGTTTACACGTGGACAGGGAATCCCTGAAACACAAAAAGTGACCGTATTTAAAGTCCCGGGAGAAGTCAATACCGATGATTTTTCCCCGGCATCACGCGCCGGAACTCGCGCTGATATCCCGTTCCATGCTCTCTTTATGTTTGAAACCCGTTATCCAGGCGCACTTCCTGAGATAAGAGAGCTAAAAAAGAAAGGATATCCGATCGCATTTGCCGCAGACGTTGTTGGAACAGGAAGCAGCAGGAAATCAGCTGCTAATTCCCTTATCTGGTGGATAGGGCAAGACATCCCAGGCGTTCCAAATAAGCGAAAAGGCGGAGTAATCCTTGGAAGCCAGATCGCGCCAATATTTTTCAACACGGCGCGGGACAGCGGCGCTCTTCCTGTCAAATGCAATGTTTCATCTCTAAGATCAGGCGATGTAGTTACACTGGATTTCAAATATGGGAAGATACTTGGTGAAAAAGGGGAAGAGATCACATCATTTTGCCTTGAGCCTGAAACGCTACCCGATGAATACAGGGCAGGCGGAAGGCTTTCACTTTTAATAGGAAAAGAACTCACAAAAAAAGCACAGGATGCACTTGGTGTAAATTACGATATATTCATCAGGTCCAGGGAACCCGGGGCTTCAAATCATGGTTACACACTGGCTCAAAAGATCGTGGGAAAGGCTTGCGGACTTCAAGGAGTGCGTCCGGGGCAATCATGCCTTCCAAAAATATCTACTGTTGGGTCACAGGATACAACAGGACCGATGACTGCTGATGAGATCAAGGAGCTTGTATGCCTTGAATTCCTGGCGCCTCTTGTTATGCAATCCTTCTGCCACACAGCCGCATATCCAACGCCTGCTGACAGATCAATGCATAAAGAACTCTCGCAGTTTTTCAAAGACAGGGGCGGGGTTGTTCTAAAACCAGGCGATGGAATAATCCATTCATGGCTCAACCGGATGATCCTGCCCGATACTGTTGGTACAGGAGGCGACAGCCATACAAGGTTCCCAATAGGCGTTTCATTTCCCGCTGGAAGCGGTCTTGTAGCATTTGCCGCAGCGTTGGGTGTAATGCCTCTTGACATGCCGGAAAGTGTGCTTGTAAGATTTAAAGGCAAACTTAAAAAGGGCATATACTTACGTGATGTTGTCAATGCAATTCCTTATTTTGCATTAAAGCAGGGTAAGCTGACCCTTCCGAAAAAGAATAAAAAGAATATCTTCAATGGCAGGATACTGGAGATGGAAGGTCTTCCGGATATTACTGTGGAGCAGGCTTTTGAACTTACTGATGCAAGCGCCGAAAGGTCAGCCGAAGCTGCTGTGATTGCGCTTTCAAAAGAACAGGTAGCACACTTCCTTGAAACGAACATATCTATTTTAAGATCACTCATTGGGGAAGGATATGCATCAAAGCCACTTGAGAAGCGTTTAGCAGCTATGCAGGAATGGCTTAATGACCCCTCTTTGCTGGAAGCTGATCCTGATGCACAATATTGCGAGGTACTCAAAATCGATCTATCCGCTATCAATGAGCCGCTTCTGGCCTGTCCCAATGATCCGGATTTTATAAAACCGTTATCTGAAACGCAGGGAGTTAAAATTGATGAAGTATTTATCGGGTCATGTATGCTAGGGATCGAACAGCTGGACAGAGCTGCCAGGATACTTGAAAAAGCAGGTTGCATTAAAGCAAAATTATGGGTTGCACCTCCAACAAGGCTTATCGAAAAAAGTCTTAAAGAAACATGTGGATATTCAAGGTTCAAGGAGCTCGGGGCGAGGATGGAAATCCCCGGATGCAGCCTTTGCATGGGGAACCAGGCAAGAGTGGCTGATAATGCTTTTGTTTTTTCAACATCCACTCGTAATTTTGATAACCGCATGGGTAAAAATGCACAGGTCTATCTTGGCTCGGCTGAACTTGCCGCGATCACTGCTGTTATTGGAAGGATTCCAACGCTTTCGGAATATCAAAAATTATTGGAATAAGAATTAGCGGTAGAGGTTGTGTGTATAATATCAATTATCATATGGTATGGAGTACAAAGTATCGTAAGAAGGTACTAACCGGAGAGATTGCGGATTTCCTGAAACAATTACATGAACGCATAGCAACGGAAAAAGGGGTTACACTTGCGGAACAGGAAGTCATGCCTGATCACGTTCACTTGTTCGTAACAGCCCATCCGAAGTTTTCCCCATCTAATTTCGTAAAAATTTTTAAAGGAATTACAGCAAAAGAACTGTTCGAGAAATTCCCTTTGCTAAGAAGTAAAATGTACCACAGGGGACACCTCTGGAATCCAAGCTATTATTGCGGAACAATGGGTGACGTGACGAAAGATGTCATCTTGAAATATATCGAGATGCAGAAGGTCAAAGATGATAGTCCAGAAATCGCTTAAAGTCCCAATTCATTATGACACAACAAAAACTAAGATCAGAATACTGGACAGGCTAACCGCAAGAATAACATATACCATCCAGTTAATATCAGAACTGATAACGGAAGATACAGAGATAAACCGAAAGACTATAAGGAAGCTGGTCAAAGATTCAGATATAGTTGCAAAAACGGGTTTATCATCAGGCTTCGTTCAACAATGTATTGATAAGTTCATCTGGGCATGGAAATCATATCACAGGTTGCATCGAACATGGGAACGACAGGCAGCATCAGCAGAAAAGCGGGTAGCATCGGCACGGGATGACAAAGAACTGAAAAAACGCCATAAATCATTTGATAAAATACTCAAAAGAGAGCCGTCAATTCCTGATTTCAGGAATAAGACACCATGCAGGATAGATAACAGAACGGGGTCGATAGAACACAGTGCCAGCAAATTAACCCCGCTCTGGATGCATGTATCCACACTCATTAAGAACCAGACAATAGATGTACCGTTAAACCCGTCACAGTATCATCTTAACCAGCTTATTAATGCCGAAATAAGTGATTTTGAAATCGTTAAACATAGTAAAAAATATTACGTTCATATCACTATAACAAAAGTGATTGAAGATCAACCAATAAGTTCCATCGGTGGAATCGACCAAGGATTGAATAAATCCATAGCAGCCGTGCTGTTAACAGAGCCATATCCACAAGAGGAGCAGTTGTTGGATTCAGCAAAGAGAGAACTTCTTGAAAAGTACGATGAAATCGTATCATCGTTACAGGAAGCGAAACGGTGGGCTAAACTCAGAGAACTCAGGAACAAGCGAGAGAATGTTTCAGTCTATCACGATTGGTGTCTGGCAAATCAAGTAGCCGAATTCACAAGAGGAAGCTATATTGCCATAGGGAACAGTCATTTCAGACAAACTCAAGTCCGTGGTAACGGAAAGCCGAAATTACGAAAACGAATTGGCAAATGGAGCTACGGACAACAGAGAAAGTTCATTGTTCTTAAACGAGCAGAACGAGGTTATCCCACAGAACTCAGGGATGAATACGGGACATCAAAGAAATGTCATGAATGTCAATCAAAACTAATTAGCCGAAAATGGGGCGAGGGACACTCATATATTTTATGTCATTCCTGTGGTGCTAAGATAGATGCAGATTTCAATGCTGGATACAACATAGCGACTCAATGCAGAGATGACATGCTAAAAGCAGGGATGAACATGGAGAAAATCTATGCGAGCCTGTAAGATGGATGCTCGCCATTTCAATGGCGAGAGGAGATCACGGAAAGGATATATTTTCCGCGCTTAAGAGAAAAGGAGTTAAATATACGTAACTTCAATTAAATTATATATGAAGATGTGGAGTGTGACAATATGCGAAACTTTAGTAATAAAAAAATTAATGGGCTGAACAAGTATCAACAACCTCCGCCCAATCCGAAACCTATCCCTGTTCCTGAACCGATCCCTGAACCGAATCCCGAACCTAAACCTGTCCCCGTACCAGAACCGATTCCAGAGCCAACCCCCGACCCGAATCCCCAACCTAAACCTATCCCAGTACCGGAACCGATTCCCGAACCTAAACCTGCTCCTGTTCCGAATCCTGAACCAAAATAATTATGAGCTATGTGATACTCAATCCGAACTCCCCCAACATCTCCCTGGCCGCCTCTCTCTTTTCCTGATGGTCTTTCAGGAATCTGCGCATTAGCTCTGCGGTAAATTTCTTGCAATTTCCGCATACTCGCGTGCCTCCAACACAGTCCTTATAGACTTCCAGAAGCTCATTATCGTCCTCCACAAGATGGTAAAGCAATAACTCATAAACGCTGCATTTATCAGGCTCACCGCCAAGCTTTTTCTGCTCATAAAGCGTCACCCTCCCGCCTGTTATTGCGCGCATTACTTTCTTTGCCCCATCTTCGGGTTTGTCCGTGAGGCCGATATAACTTTCAGGTATGCTGCTTGACATTTTGCCCCCCTGCAAGCCTGTCATGAACTTGTGATATGTGGAAGCGGGGGGCATGAAGGCATAACCGCCATATTCCAATTCTACTTCGCGAACAACTGATTCCACATCATCCAGGGTTCGTCCGGAAATATCAACATGCTCTTCATACAGTTTGCCGCCAGTGCGTTTTGCGATTTCTTTCAGGGCTTCTTTGGGCGCAGCTTTTCCACGGACACTGATCAATCCATTCCCTGCGCGGCGTTCTTCCACAAAGAACATATTTGTTTTATATGCAAGCCCCCTTGTCAGCCTTATATGCGGATCCTGGTCAGCGCCGACCGGAATGACAACTGGTTTGGGACCGCCGAATTCCTTCAACTGCGGATGCAGAATGTCAGCACTCTGTGTAAGTGTGCTCACCATGTGCGAAATGTTTGTATCACCTGAAAAACCATATATAGCAGAAAGCTCAGAGAAATTTGCTTTTATCCCGATCTCAAATGATAGGTCTTTCACCGGATTAAATCCTGATTGGAAATAAATATGCGCACCCGGCAGAAGACCAAGAGCGATAGCGCTTAATATGTATTCATTTATTCCCAGCTCCCGGCACTCCTTCCAGGTCTTTCCTCTCACAGCATGCGCTTCCATATCAGCAATGGCAAGGAACGCATCCCCACCCTGCTGCTGATGCCAGATGATCTCTTCCATGACCATTTTGTGCCCCAAATGCGCTTTTCCCGTAGGCATAAAGCCGCTCATTGCTGCAAAAGGTTTTCCCGATAGCATGGCATTAAGAACCGAATCATAGCTCCTGTGACCGAATATAACGCGCCTTCGCATATACCTGTGCGGGTTCTTTATCTTTCCAAGCAGGTCTTCAAACTTTGAAATCCCGAATTCATCAAACAGTTTTGAATAATTATCAATTTTGACAGCGCCCCAGGGGTCAAGAGTGGTCATGTGCCCTATTCAGGGCTTATATATATGTAAAGTTTATCATGAATCAATACAGAAGTTATGTTTTCAAAATTTTCTTTAAAATAGAAAGATATATACGTTAGAAAAATGAAATAATATCATGGATAGGAAAACCACATTATAGGTTTTGTCTAACTTAAAAATTTTTTATTAGTGCAAAAAAGAGAAAACGGCAAAACACAGAGAAAACGGATATATTCAAACGTGCCGAGGTTTTGGCCATGATAGTTACAAAACATATATCCATTGATAAAGAATGCGTTGAGAAATTAAAGCCGCAACTGGAAAAGCATAATGGGAATTTCAGCGCGGCGATAAGAGAGATTATCGATCGTAATGGGAAATCCGTTTTTCCGAACAATTCCTCGGCAATAGATGCTTCTCTTTTAAAATGGATGTTGACAGAGGTCGATGGCATACTTATTCCCGACAATGTAATGGATGAATTATTAGACCCGATATTGATCAATTCAATAAGGAAACTGGAAAATTGTCTTAATTGCAGGTTCAGGGAACTTGAATGGAACATTGAAATTGAATTCAAATATGATAACGATACGCTGCCTTCCGGAGTCCTGATGGAATTAAGAGGAGAGTCTCATAAGATACGAACCGTCGCCCGCATATTATCCCAATACATGGTTAAGAATTCTCTTGAAAAAATACCCCTTGAGATAATGTCTGTTTTTAATATCAATGAATGTATCCGGATTGAACTGGCAAGGTCTACTAAAAAAGAAGCCACAAACAGCCTGCTAACTTTTTTTGGTTGTATGGATGAGGTAATAAAAGGAATAAAGAGCCGTCCAGCATTCTGGAAAGCAATAGTTAAAAGACACCTATTAAGTAATTATAATATGGTCACAGTTCACAGGAATTTCTTTGAAGACCTGCTTTCCAATAATATACCCCTTGGTGAGATAAGTATCGAAAATTTGGCAAAAAAACCGATACAGGAAATACCATTAAAAGAGATGCTTTTATTAATCAAAGAGGTTTATGAAACTTCCAGAGTAATTGACAAGGTGGAGATCGATAATGAAAATTTAATAATATTTCATAGTTACAGGTCTAATGAAGCCATTGAAAAAATAAAAAAAACACTTGTCCTGCTTTTAGAAGCAAATGGTCATTTATTCGACCCCAAAACAACGGCCAATATGATTGTATTGACCCACAGGCCTGATGTAGGTATGAAAGTCAATGAAATAGTTGATAATTTGAAAACAAGCAAGACAAGCTTTGACCAGGAATTGCTAATGTTTATGACTTTTCTAAAAGGATTAAGGAACATTCCGGATATTCCATTATCCTTTACAGCTTTAGGGCGAAAGATCGGAACTTCGTTAATGCAGGAATATGAAAAGGAGAATGGCATCAGGAACTGGGACCTGGAAACATTTAAAACTGTTTTTGAAATAATAAATTCAAAAATCCATACTGAAAGTGAATGGAAATTAGATGGAAAAAATCTTCTTTATACAATCAGGAAATGTCATATAGCCACCGAAGGGAACAAATTTGACAAATATGTATGCAATACATCCAGGGAAGCCTTCAAGGGTGCGCTGAATTATGCTTTCGGGAATAAGGCGGAATTGGAGATCAAGAAATTGATATCTCACGGAGATAAACTGTGCGAAGTTGTCATTCGATTGCCTTGATAAGAAAATGTTAAATTTTTGATTTTGTCCTAAATCTGTCTGTTCACAACGATTGAATTTCTATCCGCGAATTTTTTTTATATCGGGCAATGGAATGTGATAATAGTTGGATACATAAAATTCGGCTTTGACCATCTGCTATTCATGACAGATAAGGTTCATAATCTGAAGAATATGACGCAATAAGTGCATAATTTAAAGAACCTGACGCAATAGGTTCATACACCTAGATCAATAATCAAATATTCTTTTAACAATGTCATTAGATAATATCCATTGAGTGTGATCTCGTATGGATGATCGAATAAAATACATCGTAGCCTTGTTTCTTGGGGGCGCCTCTATGGCAGCGGGATATTATTACCCGGCTGAAACATTCCTTGCCTTTACCGCAGGATGGTTGTTCATTATCCCGGCAGCATTTATTGTATATATGATCTACGGATATACGACCTATATGAATGAAAGGAAGCACAGGATAGAAGTGACAGTAACGCCCACAGAGGCAATGAAAGCCATCGCACGCCGTGAAATGGAACTTAAGAAAGAAAAGGAAGAAATCCTTTTCGAAGAATCTGGTAAAAGTATCAGGCGATAGCAGACTACCAGAAGAATTATAAACTTCAAAGAATATTTAAGTTTATGATTCCCATAGCAAAGCCCATAATTGGTGAAGGCGAAATAAGCGCGGTTATTGAGGTAATGAGATCTGGTGTAATTGCAGAAGGCCAAAAAGTTAAGGATTTTGAAACGGCTTTTGCTGATTATGTCGGGACTTCCTATGCTGTCGCTGTGAATTCCGGGACTGCTGCCCTTCACGCTGCACTGCTTGCTCATGGCATCGGGAATGGGGACGAAGTCATAACCCCTCCCTTTACATTCGCAGCTACATCTAATTCAGTACTATTTACAGGTGCAAAGCCTGTTTTTGCAGATATTAAAGAAGATACTTTTAATATTGACCCGGAAAGGATCATAGAGAAAATAACTCCTAGAACAAAAGCCATTATTCCTGTTCATCTGTATGGACAATCAGCAGATATGAAAAGCATAATGGAAATTGCACATGATCATGACCTGGTAATTATAGAGGATGCATGCCAGGCACACGGCGCGACATTTGAAGGAAAAAAAGTAGGCTCATTCGGCACAGGAACATTTAGCTTTTATCCCACAAAGAATATGACGACAGGCGAAGGCGGGATAATTACTACGGACGATAAAACCATAGCAGAAAAAGCAAAAATGATACGGTCGCACGGTTCAAGACAACGATATTATCACGAAATGTTAGGTTATAATCTTCGCATGACAGATATTGCAGCAGCTATTGGTTTAGTCCAATTGAAGAAAGTTGATGGTTTCAATGATTCAAGGATAAAGAATGCACAATATTTATCGAAATCATTGAATGATATCAAGGAAATAGGCCTTCCCTATATAGATAGGCGCTGCAAACACGTATTTCATCAATATACAGTGAGAATAAGAAACGACATTTCAAGGGACGAAATTGTATCTTTATTAAACAAAAAAGGGATTGGAACAGGAATATATTACCCGCTGCCAATTCACAAACAACCTTATTATAAAGACCTTGGGTATAGCGATTCTCTCCCGGTCTCGGAAAAAGTATCAGAAGAGGTCTTTTCTTTGCCTGTACATCCTTCGATCAACAAGACCGACCTGGATACTATATCAGAAATTTTACGAGAAATATTATGATCTCGTACAAACACCTTATGATCAATCTGAATCTATCATTTTCTGTGCATACCCGATAAGACCGCCCGCGTCAACTATGCCGCGCACGAAATCCGGAAGCGGCGTTGCCTGGTATGTCTCATTTTTAGTTGTATTGGTGATCAAGCCGGATTCAAAATCAACCTCGATATGGTCGCCCTCTTCCATCTTATCAGTATCAGGGGACTCAAGAAGCGCAAGTCCGATATTTATCGCATTCCTGAAAAATATTCTTGCGAATGATTTTGCAATAATACATTTGATCCTGGCACCCTTTAGTGCAAGCGGCGCATGTTCCCGCGATGAGCCGCATCCGAAATTGAAACCTGCAACGATGATATCCCCGTCTTTAACACCCGGGGCAAATTCAGGGCGCACCCCTTCAAAAGCGTGTTTTGCAAGTTCATCTGGTTTATTGATGGTCAGGTACTTGCCGGGAATAATGGCATCTGTGTCAATGTCATCCCCGAATCTCCAGACATTACCGGGGAGTAACAGGTCTTTCTCAAGGTCAACTGTGAGTTTCTGCTTCATGGTGGGTTGAATTGGCTCTATTGGGTAATAAGATTTATTCCATTTAGTCTTATATCCATATTTTCCAAAACATCAAATTCAATTAATAAAAAAAGGTAAAATAAGAAAATTCAATTATACTCCCGCCATGTCTTCCCGCATTTCGTACATCTGAAGAACCTGACCTCGCTTTCATCAGCCGAACGGAGCTGCCTGAGCCACCAGTAAGCCGTATCATTCCCGCAATCCTCGCACTTTGCCCGTATTGTGGGCATTCCCATTTCCCTTCCTTCAAGAACAGTAACTTCCCGTTCTTTTATTTCAGTAGTTGAAACAAAACTTTCCTTAATAGCCATTTCAAACCCGCATTTCCTGCACGTAAAAATATTCCTGGCGGGCATCATCATGCTTTTACACTTGGGGCAAAATTCCATAAATATCACACTTCGCGTTTTCTATAATTATATTATGATCAAATGCCAATTTGGGTATTTCATTAAATCCAAAGAGCCTTATATCTTTAGCATCCGAACCAGCTTTAAGCTTTCCGAACCCTCTTGCAAGATAACACACAGTTACAGTATGTCCCCTGGGATCGCGCGAAGGGTCAGAATACACGCCAAGAAGCCTGACAAGTTCTATATCAAGCCCTGTTTCTTCCTTTGCCTCACGAACGGCGGCTGCTTCCACAGTTTCCCCGATCTCGACAAATCCACCTGGAAGTGCGAACTGATTTTCAAACGGCGGATTCATGCGCCGGATAAGGACAAGTTTCCCTTCATGTATTATCAGCGCATCCACAGTTAATAATGGTGTTTTTGGAACAAATCTATTATTATCTGTTTTCATCTGTGATCATTCTTTTCATGCGGTCTCGTCCTTTTCATCTCCTCATAACAAGTGTCAGGATATCATTATCATCCATGATATGGTCAAGCCCTGCACGCTGTCCTTCATGCTTTGCTGATGTCCCCCAGATCTGCGCATACCTGAATCGTTTCCTGAAATCACGATGAAGCTTATCGCATACATCTCCTATCGTGGCGCCGTATCTTATTATCATGGCTTCCTCCATATCGGCAGCCTTACCTTGCGGTTTCATAAAGATCCTTATAAATCCAAGGTTTTCAAAAAGCGTGTCCTTGAGTTCCTCGATATGGACCTTCTTATCAGCAGAAACCATAACTGCGTCCGGGAATTTTTCTTTACATGCGCGAAGGGCATATTCATCTGCAAGATCGATCTTATTTATGACCACTATCCCGGGCAGGTATTTCCTGTTGTTAAGGACAGCATCTATAAGCTGGTCGATCGTGATATTTTCGCGTATCAGAATATTTGCATTATGGATCCTGTATTCTCCGAGTATTGTTTTTATAGTATCTTCATCAAGGCCAAGGTCAACTGTAGAACTGATATTGATGCCTCCCCTTGCTTTTTTCTTTATCGTTATATCAGGCGGTTTTGAATTCACGCGGATCCCTGCTTCATTTAATTCCTGTAAAAGGACATCATAATGCACAAGCTGGAAAACATCAAGCAATATAACCGCAAGGTCAGCGTTCCTTATAACGGCAATGACTTCCTTACCGCGTCCCCGGCCTGAGGCTGCTCCTCTTACAAGCCCCGGGAGATCAAGTATCTGGATCGTTGCCCCTTTATGTTCCATTGCCCCTGGCACCACATCAAGGGTAGTAAATTCATAAGCTGCAACTGTTGACTCCGTTCCTGTAAGACTGTTCAGGAGGGTACTTTTTCCTACGGATGGGAATCCCACAAGCACAACCGACGCATCCCCTGATTTTTTTACAGAAAATCCTTCACCGCCGGTTTTTGAAGAAGCTCTTTTTTGTACTTCATCCCGCAGGCGTGCAACCTTTGATTTAAGACGGCCTATATGACCTTCCGTAGCTTTATTATATTTGGTTTTGGATATTTCTTCTTCGATTGCCCTGATATCTTCTTCAATTGCCATCGGGTCTTATAGCTATAAACAAGGCAAAAAGGATTTGGGTAATAAAAACCTTTTTGATGCAGATGGCGACATTATCTGACTATCTTGAAACCAGAACAAATGAAACAATCCAGGCACTCGATGAACTTGTGCGCTTTAAAACCCATGTTCCTCCCGGTGAAAACTATGAAAAGGCCATTGATCATGCCGCGCAAAAACTCAAGGAACTTGAATTTGAGGTCGAGAAGATATTCATGCCACGTGAGTTATTCGAGAAGAAGAACCCGAGGCTTACTCATCTTAAAGGGGACAGGGCCAACCTTTGCGCGATAAAGAATGTGGGCGCAAAAAAGACCCTGCTGATAAACACTCATCTTGATGTGGTCCCTGCAAGTGATACCTGGACTGTCCCGCCATTTGAATGCACCGTGAAGGACGGACGTATCTTCGGGCGCGGCGTGGCAGATTCAAAAGGAGGACCTGCTGCTCTTTTTACAGTAATTTGCGCTATGGAAGAACTTGATATTGCGCCAAAATATAATCTTAATATCGCCCTGACTACAGATGAAGAGATGGGGCCGTATTCGGGCCTGTGCTACCTTGCCGATCTTGGAAAGCTTAAAGCGGATTATTTCCTCAGTATGGATGGGGATAGCGATGATATTACAATAGCATCAAATGGGAACGTGGACTGGCAGATAGATGTTTTCGGGAGATCATACCACAGCGGCAGCAGTTTCATGGGAGTGAACGCGATTGAAAAGTCAATACCTTTAATGAATGAATTAATGCTCCTTAAAGATAAAATTGAAAAGCGGCGCTCAAAAGTCCCGGGAAGTTTAGCGATATCAGAAAAAACAGGAATAAAAACTCTCATACCTGTCCTGAATATCACTTTGATGAACGCTGGAGTAAAGCAGAACATTGTTCCTGACAAATGCACGATGAAGGGTGACAGGCGCTTTATTCCTGAAGAAAAATTTGATGACGTACGCAAAGAATTCGATAGTGTCATGACAAATGTTTTGCAAAAACATCCTGAAATAGACCTCAAATATAGCTGCGATGAGATCTATGCGCCCATGCTCACTGATATGAACCATCCCTGGGTAAAGGAGGTCCAGGATATTGCAAGTGCTACCGCAGGAAGACATGTCAATCTTGCAGGGGCGCAGGGCAGTCTTGATGTCGCCTATGCCGTCAAGGTCACGGGATTGCCTGCCTGCTGCTTCGGTATTGGAAGAAGAACGGAAAGTAATGCACATGCGGATGATGAAAATATCAGGGTGGATGATCTTGTGATGTACACGAAATTTTTGGGGAAATTGATTTGTGGTAATGGAAAAGTATTGAAATGTTGACAGGTGATTTGCCCCAATCCTTATATAGAATTTGCCCCAATATTTGATTAAATAGTCGGTGGGCAAAATGATATTCGTTCCTTCTCATATACCAAACCTCGATAAAATACTCGAGGGGGGCTTCTATAAACCTTCAATTGTGCTTGTAGCAGGTGCGGCAGGAAGTGGAAAAACAACATTTGCTGCTCAATCCGCATTCAATGCAGCCAGGTCAGGTGAAACATGTCTTTTTATTTCTGCCCTTTCCGAGCCTCCTGCAATGATAAATAATTATATGTCGCGATTTTCCTTTTTCGACCAGGTGCTTTACGAAACAAATAAAATGAATATTATCAGCATAAGTGAATCCCTGTTAAAAAAGGGCCATGATGCTGTATTAGAATTCATAAACCAGAAAATATCGATAATTAAACCTTCAAGGATCGTCATCGATCCACTGACTGTACTTGGAGATATTCTCAAATCATTTGAGGAAAGACCTGTTAGTGACGATGAGCGAAGAGGCTTCTACTTTGACCTTTTCACATCCATGAAAAGCTGGAATACACTTGTGATAATCACGGGCGAATTCGTGTTGGAAGATCTGCGCAGAAGTGTTGTGGGATATCTTGCGGACGGGATAATATTTTTATCCGAAGAAACGATAGGCATGAGAGTTGAAAGAAATCTTCGCATCATGAAAATGAGGGGACAAAAATACACCTCGGGGAAGCATTCCTTTAAGATGGGGGATAACGGAATAACAGTATTTCCGCGCCTTTTACCCCAACAAATGGTTGAAAGACCTGCATCAACTGTTAAGATCAGCACAGGGATTTCGGGCCTTGATAAAATGCTGGATGGCGGTATCCTGGACGATGATGTCATGCTGGTATCCGGGACAACAGGGACAGGCAAAACAACATTCGGTCTCCATTTTATATCTAACGGGTTAAAACAGGGGGAAAATGCATTGATAATTTCCCTTGAAGAGAGGCCTTCCAAGCTCATCCGGAATGCAAGGACGTTTGGTATAGAACTTCAACCTTTCCTGGATAAAAAAATGCTTGAAGCTATTTTCATATCTCCTATCCTGTTCAGTCCTGATGAAGATGCATTGAAGATAGAAAAGATCATTAAAGAAAAAGATATTAAACGCATTTTTTTCGATGGCATCGAAAACCTTGAGGCTTCGATCCCTGATAATCTGGAACGTAAGAACTATGTCACCGTCCTTCTTGATATGTTTTCATACATGGGCGTGACCACATTTATCACAAGTGAGATATCTGAACTATTCGGTACGGTAAAACTGACCCATGAGGCCCTTTCAGGCGCTGTGGATATAATTATTCTTCTGAAGCATGTCGAGGTCGAAGGAAATATTCATGGGGTCCTGAGCATTCTAAAATCCCGCGGAATTGAACATGACACGGAAATAAAAGAATTTGAGATCACACACCATGGAATAAATGTGATGGCCTCAATGAAAGGTTATGAAAACGTACTTAGCGGTAACGCACGCAAACACCCCGCGGATATCTTCAGGGAAACATTTGGTGAAAGACATTGATTATCTTAAAAATTTGTAATGATCACACAATACATATCTGATCCGGCGACCGGAGGCTCATCAATCGTTCCGGTCACTATCCGCTCGCCTGGATAACCAAGCTTCTCACAAACCGAAATCTTCTTTGAAAAACATTCCTTTTTCAGAAAACCTGCAATATCTTTTACGCCAAAGGAGTGATCGGGCAGGAGAAAAATATTTTTTCCATTTCTTAAATCCGCCAATATCCGTTCTTTTACATTTCCAATATCCCTTGAGTGGGCGGTAATGACAGCAATAGTATCAATTTCAAGGCATAGCCTTGCGCATGCGACCTGCAGTGATGAGATCCCGGGTATAATTTCATCAGTTTTTTTCGCATACTTACCAAGACCCGAAAGCATCGGATCTCCTGTGGAGAGGACGACCGCATTTTCGGGGAGTTTGTGCAGAGTATAATCCGTAAGTATTCTCGCTTCGCATTTTAAATGTTCTTTTGCCAGTTCGATAGCCCGTTTTGACCCGAATATTATTTTAGCATTTTCAATTGCCTTTATCGCTTCTTTTGTAAGCAGATCAGGACCAGCGCCAACGCCAATTATTTTCATAAAGTTCCTTCCGGGTTGAAGATATTTCGTTCCTTGCTATCACGAAGAATTGTCCCGTTCCTGTTCAATAGCACAATTCTTTTTCCCGATATCTTAACTGCCTCATCCAGCGCCAGGTCAATAATAGGATTAAAAGGATCAGCGTCGATCATTTCCTGGATCGTAATGTAATGGCTATTTTTTAAGACCTCCGAATTTGCCCATTTCAGGATAAGCCCGGGAAGACCGCAGATAATTACCTCTCCTTTTGCAACGGCAAGACCTCTTGAGATATCGCTTCCGATAAGTATTACTGTATATTCCGGGAACAACATGTTGGAAAAGCGCATTCCGATCCTTCCTGTTGTAAGAACGACTTTATCGGCTTTTTTGATAAGTTCTTCCTTCATCTCCCCAAGATGTTCATTCCAGGGCTCTACAAAGCCAGTTGTACCCAGAATGGAAAGTCCTCCTTTTATCCCGATCTTTTCATTAAGCGTTTTTCCTGCAACTTCTTTTCCACGAGGGATTGAAATTGTAACAAGAGCCCCTCTTAACTTTGTCTCAAGAAGAGCCTCTTTTATAGCTTCCTCTATCTGGTGCATCGGAGAAGGATTGATTGCCGGTTTGCCATTTTTTGAACCAATGCCATGCCCTGCTTTTATTAAAATTGTCTTATTTTCTTTTGCTCTGGCCCGGATCTCTATTCCCCCGGTCACATCACCTGCATGATCCCCTGAATCCTTAATGGCGCAAGCCCTCCCATTCTTTGCATTAACCGGAAGGAAAGCACGGATCCCCGCAGGTGTGGGAACGGATACTTCTGAAATATCACCTTTCAGGGATAAGACCGCAGCTTTTGCCGCGGCAGCAGCGGTCGTTCCTGTTGTAAACCCCCGTCGCAAATGTGAGCCATCTGAAAGAAGAACATAACGCCCGCTTAAGATTCCGGACAGGAGTTCATCAAGTGGTATCCTTGCTCGTTTTACCCATTCAGCGGGAATTTCAAAATTATCAACAGGGTCTATCATAAATGGATATTTATATTAAATTCACATCAACCTGGCTGGAAGTCTCTGCCCGTTAAGAAGATCCACAAAGTCTTCCCGGCTCCTGATAACATCTGCCTCTCCATTCTTTATCAGCACCTCAGCGCATCGGGGTCTTCCGTTATACTGGCTGCTCATGCTGAATCCATATGCTCCGGCATCCAACAGGGCGACAAGGTCACCTTTTTCAATATGCGGCAGGGTTCTATCCTTTGCAAGAATATCCCCGGTCTCGCATATCGGCCCCACGATCGTATAAGTGTCCTCAGGTTTGGAATTTGCTTTGTTTGCAACTACAACGTGATGATATGATTCATACATTGTGGGACGAACAAGAAGGTTAAAACCCGCATCTACACCAACAAAATTCCTGGCTGCTTTCTTGACCGTATTGACGCGTGTAAGAAGGATAGTAGTATCTGCTACAATGAAACGCCCGGGTTCAAGGACAAGCCTGGGTGATATCCCGATGGCCTTTGTCCTTTCTTCAAATACAGGCAGGATCGCTTTTGCATGGTCTTTGGGAGTTGGAACCTGCCCTTTATCCTTCTCATAAGGTATCCCAAGACCCGAACCCATGTCCACGAATTTTAGATTTATTCCAAGAGCCGTGATCTTTTCAACAAGATCCATCATTTTGTGAGTGGCTTCAGTAAAAGGCCCTGTATCCAATATCTGGGAACCAATATGACAATGAATACCAGCCGGTATGATACCAGGAAGCCCGTTTGCCTCTTTATATGCATCCACAACTTCTTCGCAGGGTATTCCGAATTTTGAAGTTCGAAGGCCGGTTGATATCTTTGGGTGTGTCTTTGGAGAGACATCCGGATTGACACGGAATGCGATATTTGCTGTTGTGCCAAGAGAGTCAGCTATTTTTGATAATGTATGAAGTTCATCAAGGGAATCCACAGAGACTTTTATCCCTATTTCCACTGCTTTTTGCAGCTCAAAATCAGTCTTTGAATTGCCATTAAAGAGGATTTTTTCCCGCAGGATCCCGGCAAGAAGCGCCATATAAAGCTCACCGAAACTGAAAACATCGGCGCCTGCTCCTTCCCGTGCAAGCATCCTCAGGATGGCAAAGCTTCCATTGGCTTTGGCCGCATAATAAATATCAGCGTCCGGGAACGCCTTCCTGTATGCTGAGAAATTGTTTATGACGCGGGATTCATTGGTAACGTATAGTGGTGTTCCAAATTGTTCTGCAAGGACGGTGGTATCAGCGCCGCCGATCATAAGGTGATTATTCTTGATTTCGAGATGATCTTTTATTGTGAACATAGGGGCACAATTAACGGATATAATATTATAGCTTACCAATATCTTCATGAATAATTATTTCATTCAAATCCTGAGTATCATTTACCAAGCGAAAACTATTTATTCCGAGCGATAGATGATAGAAGTGTTCGTTTAAAAACGAACAAGATAAGCGGGTTCATTTTTTCAACGATACCACCCACTCCCCTTCCCGCTTATCTTATACTTATCATTTTGATTATTATTTAAAATATATTTATTTTCTTGGCACAGAGTCCGCCAATAATATCCACATCCAGTTCATCGCATCGTGGGCATTACAGGCAGGAAAAGCAAGATTTCTGAGACTGTTTATTATCTTCTGGTACGAAAATAACCACAGAGCGCCCAGAGCGCACAGAGAAATTACATCTCTGCGATCTCTGTGGTTGATTATCCTTGCTCGATAATTTTAATAATGCCCACAACAATAATGATGCTCATGAAGTTTGCTGAAAAATGTCCGAAATGCGGTGGCTTTGTCCAGACAAAAAGTGTCAGGAAATCCATCGGGCTTGGATTTGTTGAGATCCCGGTTGCGCAGTTCTGCCTGAATCCCGTATGCGACTGGTACCAGGATTTCGCGGAAACAAGAAAGCCTGAAGATATCAAGGAAGGTTTCCAGTTAAAAATCCCTTCCGTTATGCCTGCTTTTAAAAAGCCCGAATTCAAAATACCTGGGATATCTAAGAACCAGATGACAGCGCTTGCTGCAATAATTGGAATAATTGTCATTTATACAATTTTTTCTGATTTTGTTCCTGTGAATCAATTTGACAATAGTAATGATATTATTCAGAAGCAGCAGCCCCTAAAATCAGGATTACAAAATAACACTACTACAGTATCATCAGTAACACCAACAATTTCTATTGTACCCACAACGATCCCTGCTCTGGCTATTCCACCTTCGATAATTGATCCAAGGAGTTATACTATAAAAATTGATATTGGTCATGGTTTTTATCCGGAAGTCATAACAATAAACAAATCGGATACTATAATCTGGAATAGTGAGGAGAGCCAGCGCCTCAGGATTGTATTGGTAAGCAACGATGGTTTATTCGAAAAACAGCTCATTCAATATCCTGGCAGATATCAATATCAATTCAAACAGGAGGGAAAATATACATTTGTCCTGGCTGAATATCGATCGTACAAAGAATATCAAAATTCAACAGGCACTGTGATCGTAAGATGAAAATATAATGTTTATTCGTTTAGAAAATATTATATTCCCAAAACCTAATAGTGGGGCATGGGTGAAAATTAATGACAATAGGTTTTGTATTGATCAATGTTACGCCTGGAGCGGAAAAAAAAATATTTGACACCATGATAAAATGGGAAGAGATCCAGGAACTGTATCCTCTTTTTGGTGATTATGACCTGATCGCGAAAATCCAGGCAAAAGATTACGAGGGATTAAGTGATATCGTCGTCAATAAAATAAGAGCTTTAAAGGGAGTCACGGAGACAAAAACCCTGACAGGAGCGAAATTCTGATCTTCAAAAAAACCTCGATGCAAGAGTGGATTTTACATCGCATATCCCATCAAATCCGCAGTACTCACAGGGAGCATCTTCCGGTCTTTCTGGCATAAAACCATCCTGGATCTTCTTTATCCTGTCCATCACCTGCAGGACTTTCCTGCGCTCATGTCGTTTGATAACGACTGGTCTTACGATGCCCCAGCGCGCATATTCAACAAATCCTTTTTTCACGATTGAATTGTATTTTTCTTCCACGAGAATTGAATAGGCGGTCAACTGGAGCCTGTCTTTATTCCAGACACCATTTTCAGGCATATTGCCGGTTTTTATTATCGAAGGGACAAGGCTTTCATTTATTTTTAACAACCTGTCAGGGCTGCCAGAAAGTCCGAATTTATCCGAGCGTAAAATGGGTTCATCCTGAATGAACTCACCTGAAAAGAACTCAGTATTTACAGAAAGATTCAAAGAAATTGTTTCGATCAGGGGGGTTATATCCGTTACGGATTTTGTTATTGCTGCATCGTCGATCTTGCTCAGTTCATTCCTGTAAATTACACGTATCTCATTTGAAATCCTTTCAAGTTCATTATTCAGGAAAGTCTGTATATCCGCGCTATTAAATGCAGACCCGTATGTCAGGGCCAGTTCTTTCAGGATCAATCTTTCCAGATAAACAGGTGTGACCTCACCCATCAAGTCGCACCCCTTATTTACGAAATAGCACATCCGGGGACATTTGAGGTAAGTAGTAATTTCTGAGACTTTTATCATGGGAGGTGTAAATATCCCGCTTATTTAAAAATATTGCCCAAAACTGGAATATATTGGATTTATTTACGAAGGACTTCTTCGAAAATCCATGCATGCTCATGAGGTTTTATGAGAAATTCAAGTTGTTTTAAATCCCGAACGAGCCCATACATCTCTTTACTTTTTTGCAATCCCATTTCTTTAAGATTTGGGGGTTTGCAAAGCTTAATTTCAGGCACATATTCATATCTCTGATTTTTCACCATTCCTTTATCCAGGATGAAATATGCCCCTCCCTCCTTTTCTTTTATTGGCTGGTATATGGACTCAAAGTCTCGCGCTACCCAGTTAGCCATTTTCAATACTTTATTTGATGCATTTATAGTAAGGTGCCCGTAGCCTGGCGGGATGATTACCTTGTCGCCTTCACCTGCTTTTATCAAGATCACATCATCTATTCCTTCACCATCCGGTTTTTGCAGTATATAAGTTGCTTCGCCGCCCAGTACTTCATATATTTCAGGAAATGTTATCCCGGTCCCGGGAACAAGTGGGTGGTAATGGCCTGCTGTTTTTACAAATTCACACCCAAGCATACGCGGGGGAATAACAGTGATATCGTACCTCAGGCCATGTTCTTTCATGGCAATAGAATCTTTTTTGCTCAGTGAAAGCTCCCGGTACATATAATATAATTCGGAATTTTCTGCATTGGAAAGCCATTTGCGGTCATAAATGACATCTTTCATGTCATAAAGCTTTCGTATACCTGGCTTAACACCCTTAGATATGATACCCAATATCGACTCCATCGCACACTAATTGGTATATTGATATAAATAATGTTTTGCGAAATCTTTTTATCTGTTTCGCTTCTAATCAGCATTCTTCATGAAAAACAATTTAGTAATTATATTATTAACAACATTATTTATATTTTCAACACCATACACCGCATTAGCAGTTTCTGAAATAACCTTAAACGAAGTGAAAAGACCGCAAAGCGCTATCCTTTTCATAGTTGATGGCTTTGGCTCTTCTTATTATTATCCTGGAACTTCTCCTGTTGCATTAGACGGCTCTTTGCTTTTAAAAGCAACGACGGGAAACCTGTCTTTCGGAGCAATGATCGCGGATATAAAGACAAAACATCCAATAACAGGTATTGCGCATTCAGTGATCGTGACAGGTTTTTCTGATGCAAATGAGGAAACTGTGGGTTATCCTGGCGCTACAATATTTGATATAACAAAAGAACATAGCTTTGTTAATCTTGCTATAATGGAAAGAGGGGATTTCATGAATATGCGAAACGAGCAGGATATAATACTTTATGCCGAAAATAATTCTATTGATGAGCCTTTTATGGCAATACAAACAAAGAATGCGCCAGATGGTGTTTATGATCTAATGTATGAGTGGAAGGTGAAACTTCCCGCTTACCTGGATGGTAAAAAAGGTGTGGATAAATATTCTGCTTATAACAGATGGGGTATCGATGCTGCAAATGCCGCTGCGATCGACATGATAAAGAAACATCCGTCCCGGAGATTCCTCTTGACAGTGAATATCGGGGCAATTGATAGCGGTGGACATAATATGGGAGATGATGATTATCTTAAGTTGATCGAGAAACTCGATTCGGATATTTTTCCCCTTTATAAGACAGCGCTTGACAATAATATTGCATTCTTCCTGACAGCAGATCATGGTATGTCTTTTGCAACAATAAACGCGCGGCGTGGAGGGCATAGCTCGGATAAATATTCAACAAAGATTGAAAGCCTCAGAATTCCTCTTGTAATAGTTTCCCCAAATACAGTAACGGGAATTATCGGCGGAGAATATGAACAGGAAGACATCGCTCCAACGCTTCTGGGTGTTCTTGACCTTCCCGACCATCTCCAGTATGCTGATGGAAATTCCATCAATATAAAAAAATATGCCAGCATCTTTGTAAAAACTGATTCCGAGTACCAGGTCTCATTATGGAATAATGGCCAAAAACTATCCGAGCGCTCGGATTCCGAACTTATTTTCGCCGGCCTCCCCTTGAATTCAAGTTATATCCTCAAAGCAACAGGAGATGGTGGTACATTTCAAGAAACAGTGTCGCTTGATTCTGATAAACACTTCAATTTCAAAAAACCGGAGAATGCATTAAATATCAGTAACAGGGGATTGATCGCAATTATCCTGATATTGATAGTTAATGTTGCAGGATTAATAATCATTAGGCGGATCAAGGATTAATGGTAAAAATGCCGCATACCTGTGAACACGAGTGACACACCCAGTTTGTTGGCCGTAGCAATAACTTCCTTATCCCTTATTGAGCCTCCGGGGGATACGATATACCTTATATGATTCTGGGCTGAATGAATGATGCTGTCATCGAACGGGAAGAATGCATCCGATGCCATGACGCACTCACTCATTATGTTTTTTATGAATTCATCCTCATTAATGCCCGGTTTTTCCCTTTCGTAAAGGATCTTAAGGTTCTCTCTTGCTTTTGTGGCGGCCAGTTTCTTTATGGAATCAACCCTGTTTGGCTGTCCAGCGCCTATCGCAAGTATCTGGTAACATCCTTTTTCATACTCCCTGGCTATTACCACGGCATTTGATTTTGTATATTTGCAGGCGTTTATTGCAAACTCAGAAAGTCCTTTCTTTTGTTCAGGGAAAGGATGCTGGGTCACTACCTCCCATTTTTCATATAATCCCCTGTTCCTGGACTGGACAAGCATTCCTCCCACGATATAGTGGTATGTATTATCGAGTGGTTTCCCTTCATCCATTGGTAATTCAAGGATACGCAAATCTTTGCTCTTATTTTTGAGATACATTAGCCCTTCTTCATCATATCCCGGGGCGATAATAAGTTCAACGAACCTTCCTTTTAAAAATTCAAGCGCAAGAAGATCGGGTTTGCAGGTCATGCAGATTATACTGCCAAACGCTGAAACAGGATCCCCATCCCATGCTCTTAAGAGAGCTTCTTTAAGTGTATCCCCTGTTGCAAATCCACATGGATTGCTGTGTTTTACGATCGAAACCGCTATTTTCTTTTTGCATCCGAGAACTACATTCAGGGCACTTTCCGCATCTACATAATTGTTGTAAGAAAGCGCTTTTCCATGCAGTTGTTTTGCATTTGCGATCGTGGGTTCAGTTACGCCGGGCTCTTTATAAAATTTAGCGCTCTGGTGCCAGTTCTCTCCATACCTGAGAGTTGTTCCCTGAACGAATTTCATGCGCAGGATTTCTTCATTTACAAGGGCCGAGCTTAAGTATGTGTCAATCGCGCAATCATAATCTGCAATTCTTCGGAAAGCTTTGACTGCAAGCTTTTTCCTGGTTTCAAGGTTTATAGCGCCTTTGTTAAGTTCCTCCAGGATCAAAGGATAATCTGCTGTATCAGTTATTACAGCTACATGATTGTAATTTTTTGCTGCCGCCCTTACAAGAGCAGGTCCTCCGATATCTATGTTTTCAATAGCATCTTCAAGACTTGCTTTACTTTCCACTGTTTTTTCAAATGGGTAAAGGTTAACAGCCACAATATCAATGAATTCAATACCCTGTTCCATGGCATCTTTTATGTGGGAAGGTTTATCCTGTATTGCAAGAATAGCGCCATAGATTTTCGGGTGAAGCGTTTTCACTCTTCCGTCCATCATCTCAGGGAATCCCGTAATATCGGAAATATCTATTACTTTTATTCCGGCTTTCTTCAAGACAGAGTAAGTCCCGCCTGTCGAAATAATCTCAAATCCGAATCTAGTAAGCCCCTGGGCAAAATCAATTATACCATTTTTATCAGAAACGCTAATCAAAGCTTTCTTAGGCAGAAAATATCACCTCATCTAAATGGAAAATAGAAGTTATAAGTTTTTCTGACAATCAATCCTTAAAATTCGGTAATCTCACATTAAATAAAGCTTTAATATGCTTCAAGCATTTCTCCTGACATGAAAGATTTTATAATCATTGGGCATAAAGCCGTCACCGGAACATTTTCCCTTAACGATCTCCCGGGGGCTGCCGGGCGCATGGACATTCTGTGCAGGTGTGTTAACGCTGCGCTATTTCTTTCCCACGACCTGAGAAGAGATGTTCGTGTTTTTCTTGTAATGAAAGGTGAGCCATCCCCTCCAAAATTGATACGTTTTGATGGAGCCACGATAAGGTACCTGAGCCCTGATGAACGAAGCGCAGCATCATTAATAAAAAAAGCGCTTGAGAAGAATGCACAGGATTTCTGGACTGAATCCACGCCAGGTGTTAGCGTGAGGAAAGGGGATCTGGATATTCTTTTAATGGAGCTGGATACCAAAATCATCTATTTACGGGAAGATGGTGAAGATATCCGCAAAAATAAGTTCGGTGAAGCTTTTAATCCGTTATTTTTACTTGGAGATCATCTGGGTTTGACCGATGATGAGGAGAGAATAGTTGCGGGATATGATCCTGAAATAACCAGCGTAGGGCCGCTATCTTTACATGCTGATCACTGCATCGTGTTATTGCATAACGAAATGGATAGGAACTTTTGTTAAGTATGGATAACATTCATGGAAACGTATTTAGAACAATATGAATAATGAGAGGCAGATGACAATTCTTGATACAGCCTGTAAGATCATTCATGAAGGTCCGATATGCGATCACTGCCTGGGCAGGCAGTTCGCAAAGCTTTCCACAGGACTTTCCAATGATATGCGAGGGGCAGCCCTGAAACTCGTGCTTGCCATGCATGCAGGAGCGCAAAAAGATAAAGAACTGCAGGATGAACTTGCTAAAACCACGGGTGAAATAAAATGCTGGGTATGCAATAATCTTTTTTTGAATATTGGGTCGTGGGTAACAAAATCTATTGAGGCGCTTTCGGATTATGAATATATTAATTTCCTGGTAGGAACAAAGGTTACAGGACTTCTTGCCGAAAATGAAGAGATCCTCTGGGCAGAAAGCGGGACCACGTTTGCGGAGCCTCTTAAGACAGAATTGAATAGGGAGGTCGGGAAAAGGATAGAAAAGCTTGCATCAAAGAAGGCGAACCTCAAAAAACCGCAGGTTGTGGCGCTCCTTGACCTTGAAAATGATACTGTCGAAATAGAAATAAATTCACTTTACATTTACGGAAGATATCGGAAACTTATCCGTGGAATACCCCAGACAAGGTGGCCTTGCCGGGAATGCGGCGGGAGAGGATGTGAACGATGTGACAATACCGGAAAGATGTACCCGGAATCAGTGGATGAATTGATAAAGCCATACCTGATGTCAGCAGCACGGTGTGCAGATACTGCTTTTCATGGCGCAGGGCGTGAGGATATCGATGCTCTTATGCTTGGCGATGGGCGACCATTTGTTGTTGAGGCAAAAAGACCCCATATCAGGAGTCTTGACCTTAAAACCCTGAAAGCTGAAATAAACCATGGCGCAGATGGTAAGATCGAAGTGCTTGGACTCAAATTCGTTGAAAGTGAAACAGTTGAACAGATAAAATCCATGAAAGTTGACAAAGTATATCGTCTCAAGATAACACACAATACAACAGAGGAAAAACTTAAATCATCCATTAACATAATAAGCCAAACTCTCATCAAACAGAAAACACCCACCAGAGTGCTTCACAGGCGCGCGGATCTTGAACGGGTACGAAAGGTACACTCTGTCGAACTTGAATCGTATAATGAAAATATTGCAGTCCTCGTCATTGATTGTGAAGGCGGACTCTATGTCAAGGAACTGGTTTCTGGCGATGGTGGGCGTACTATACCCAGTGTAGCTTCACTGACAGGAAGTGAGGCAAAGGTTATTGAACTTGAAGTAATTAAAGTAGGATAAATAACAATCATAATTCGGAGAAATACTATGACGAAAAACCACGGAACAAGAAGGAAATCACGATATAAGTTAAAGAAAACAGTCCGGGAAAAAGGATTATCTCCTATCAGCAGGGCGATCCAGGAGTTTCAGGAAGGAGATATTGTGAACATCGATCTTGACCCAAGCATCCAGAATGGAATGCCTCATCCCAAATTCCAGGGCAGGACTGGAAAAGTCATGAGCCAGCGTGGCCGCGCCTATATTGTTGAAGTCAGGGACGGCGGACTAATGAAAGAAGTTATCATTCTTCCGGAGCATTTGACCTCCCAGAAATAACCGGTGAAATAATGTTAGTGAAGCAAATAATCAGTGAAGATATTTTGACCCTTGGTGAGGTAAAAAGCCTGCTTGAAGAAGTCAGGGAAGAGAGGGCCAAAGAAGACAAAGAACTCGGATATGAGTTGCGAAAGGCGATCTCTCATGCTGAAATGTTTGCCAGGCTGGAACCGGAGAAATCCCGGGAATTAATGAACGAGTTATCAAAACTTGAAAAGATGAAACCGGAGATAGCTGTAAGGATAGTGGATATTCTTCCGCTGACCAATGACGAGGTCAGGTCGATCTATGCGAAAGAACGATATACTCTCAGTGAAAAAGAACTGAAAGATATTCTTGAGCTAGTAATGAAATATAGCTGAAGAAATATTTATAAGATATAAACATATATTGTAGATTGACAGTTAGATTAAAAGATCCAAAGTGAGTGGTATTTGATGATAACCCTAGGGAAAAGGCAAGAAAAAGAAGACACAGCTTATATACTGGATTATCTACATTATGGGCGTTCTGATGATTCCCGTCCGATGTATCAAAAAAAGCCCCTTATTCAGGCAATCGGGGAAAAACATTTTGTTTTGATTGACCTTATCCCAAAAGAGAATGTCGTCCCCAATGTCCATGATAAGGTTTATATCGGGGATGGAGACCGTCCTATTATCGATCATGTAAAGAGACGTATCACCTATAATGAGCTTACACATGGGGCACAGCTGGAGCTTCCCTCTGTTATTGAAAAAATAGTACTTGCAAACGAAGCCTTGTTTTTGACTTTTTTTAATGATGCCTATCCGATAACAACACGTCTCCATATGCTTGAGCTGTTGCCGGGAATTGGAAAGAAACTCATGTGGGGAATAATAGAAGAGAGAAAGAAGGGTAAATTTGAGAGTTTCAAGAATCTTGTTGAAAGGGTAAAAGGTCTCCATGCTCCTGAAAAACTTATAGCGCACAGGGTCATGGATGAATTGAAGGACGATAATATAAAATATCGTGTTTTTACAACCCCCATGACCACCACTAGAAGATGAAATGGTATAAAAAGGACCAGCATTTCTTAATTGATGAACAGGTCCTCGGCAGGATTATCGAGTATAGCCATTTAAATAGTTCTGATACTGTCCTTGAAATAGGAGCAGGCTTCGGTAACCTGACAGAAAAACTTGCGCGCCGGGCAGGGAAAGTCATCGCTATTGAAGTGGACCCGGAACTCGCATCTTCCTTGAACCGGTTTGAAAACGTTGAAGTTATTGTGGGGGATGCCATGAAACAGGATTTTCCACATTTTAATAAAGTGATCTCTAATTTGCCATATTCTATCTCATCACCTGTGACCTTCAAACTGCTGGATTATAAATTCGATATGGGTATTCTTATGTACCAGCATGAATTTGCAAAAAGAATGGTTGCAGCAGCGAATAGTAAGGATTATGGCCGGCTTTCGATAGCAGTCCAGTATCGAGCCAATGTTGAGATCATAGAAGTTGTGCCACGGCTGGCTTTCAGTACTCCTCCACAGGTCAATTCAGCAATTGTCAGGCTTGTAACGCGACCGCCGCCATATGAAGTAAAGGATGTGGATTTTTTCATGAAATTCATAACCGCAGCTTTTTCACAGAGAAGAAAAAAAATCAGGAACGCCATATTAAATAATGCGGCATTTCTCGGCATCCCGGGTGAAGCGCTGGAAAAACTGCCTCTTGACATCATTGGCAGGAGGGCGGAAACCATTTCTCCTGAGGAACTGGCAAAACTGTCTGATATTCTTTTTGAGGAGAAAATTTAAATATCTTTTTCTAAGAAAAGATAATTATTCATTAAAAACGTGTTAATAGTATGAAAATTGCTGTGGTCTTTGACAGTGCAGGAACACTGCTTCGCATGTACCGCGTGGCAAAGAACATAAATACTGGCGCTATTCTGAATGAGGTGGTTTCAACAGACCTTGTCGGGAAAAAACCGTATTGTGCGCTTCTTGTAATGCAGATTGATTCTAACAGGCTCACAAAATGCCCTCCGGACATGCTTATTTCAGATTTTATCGGTAAATACAAAATTGGCATCGATGTTGGCTGCTCAAGAGCACAGGTGGATAACGAAACAGCTTTCTCGGTTGTAAAAAACGACATAAGGGCAACAATGTCCGACCTCCAGGAGGTAATGGCTGTAGTCAAGCAAAAATGTAAGAATATTTTTTATATGGGTGTGGGGCTCATAATTGATGTAGAAGAAAAAAACATTCCTTATGTCGTCTGCACAGGCGGGAAAATATATTCCAGTAGCTGTAATGTTATACAGGCGCTTACTGAGAAAGGCATAAGCATATATATCGCATCGGGTGACAGTATGCGAAATCTTAAACCGCTTGCGAAGAATGTCTGCGTTCCCCTTGAATGCGTATATGAGATATCAACGCCAAAGAAAAAAGAAGAGATCGTAAAGAAATTGAAAGAACAATATGATAAGGTAGTAATGGTGGGAGATGGGATCAATGATATACTTGCATTTCGAGCTGCGGACCTCAGTGTGCTCTCAATACAGCAGACAGGGATGTGCCCTCCTTTGCTTTGTGAGGAAGCAGACATTGTGATAAAAGATATCAAGGAGATAATCGGGATTCTGGAAAACTTGCAGAGTAACAATTGGAACACAGATTTCGCCGATGACACGGATACCCACGGATTGATTTATCCGTGAAGATCCGCTAAATCCGTGTCATACGTGTTCGAATATAGTATAATAATGATCTTTAATTCTTAAAAAATCTTTTATTTATTTTTCTTAATCTACTGGGTTCTTTCCTGATCGCTTCAACTTTTAGTCTTAATTCCTGCTGCAAATCTTCCTTTAACTTACCTGAATAAAGATCATATCGGCAAGCAAGCGATATTTTCGCTGCAAGGACTCTTGCTATCTTCCCGCGCTGCCACCGTGGGGCGGTATTAATTAGAGGATGCCTGAAAATCACACCATGTTTCGGGGATGGGGCTTTACCCTTCAAATGTTTAAAAAGCGCATTGTTCGCCCCGATGACCTGTATCGTGCTTGAAGGCATGAAAGCAAGCTTTTCAAGGCTCCCTGCCATACTCAAAAGGCGCGCCCCAAGAATGTGTCCTGCGATACTGGTTATATTTGGAGCTATTAGTAGCATGTTTTCTTTCAGGTATTCTTCGATACGATCTCGCGTTTCATACGATGCCACAAGACTTGAAGAAAAGCTTTTCATTATTTTCAGGTCAGAAGCTTTTGCTGGATCTTCCATCACGATAATTTTTCGGGCAAGTTCTTCTCCTTTTAAATCGGTATCCTCAAAATGCATGATGTACCATTCCCTGAGCCTTTCTGAAAGAACGTTGCCTGTTTCATTCAGGTCATCAATAGCTTCAACTGCCGCGATTATCCTCCTGTCCGGTGTCACAGATCGGGCGACCTGTTCTTTTGCGAGCCTGATATTGACTTCATGAAGTAATTTGTCATATTCATCATTAGAACTTACAAAACCATATTCTACCGCCAGGTCGCGAAGGTCTGACCCTGCTACTTTTCCTCTTATCAGTAGTTGTTCTTGAAGGAGGTGTTTAGTGATTAAAGAAAGATCTTTCAGGAATATTTCGGTGTTAATGATTGTCTCATTTTCTACAGTGAAAATCCCGAACCAGGTTCGAATTCGCATGGGACTAGTATTTTCTTTGAAAGTACTAAAACTTTCATAAAAAAATCATGCATAGCATTTTAAGGGAGAATGACATAATTAGATAATGATAATCATAATACTTATCATTAAGTCGCCAGAGGGATTTTAATGTCAAATCACAATAAAACATTAACAATAACAGTTATTCTTTCTTTTTTTCTGATAGGTCTAATTATATCTGCAGGATCAAGTCCGGTTTTGGATAATTTAGACTATCATGACGATAATACTATTCTCTTAAAGAACGCAAAAATTGATACATCCATTGCTCAACCCTCAAGAGCTGTTGCGAATATTGCTATTTCACAGAATGAGGTTGATGAGAATGGATACTATCTGGTACAATTAAAAGGATATGCAAAAGAGGAGTGGAAGCAGGTTTTGCTTGCTTCTGGCGCTGTTCTGTATGATTATGTTCCCAATAATGCTTTTATAGCCAGGATGAATTCATCTGTAAAAACGCAGGTGGAAGCGCTTGATTCGGTGAAGTGGGTTGGAATATACCAGCCTGAATACAGGATAAGCCCTTCGCTTTCCTCGTCACCTGCAATTATGGGCCAGGGATCAGCGAATGAAAATATTACGGTTCTTTTGTTTGATGCCGGGGAAAATAAGCGTGTTTCAGGGGAAATAACAGGACTTGGCGGTGAGATAGTAAGTAATTCAGGGAACAGGATCAGGGTCAATATAACAAAAACAAAGATCCCTGATGTTGCGCGGATAAACGGGGTAAGCTGGATAGAGAAGTATGTAAAGCCTGTTATTATGAACGATGTAGCATCAAATATTACTAAAACATATTCTGTCAGGAATACACATGGTTTGACAGGCGCCGGGCAGATAGTGGCTGTTGCTGATACGGGACTGGACACTGGTGTAAATGATAATACGATGCATGCTGATATCAGGGGAAGGATTGTAGCTTTGCATGCATGGTGGTCTGTCGAGGGAGATAGTGGTGCAGAGGATAATGATGGTCATGGAACGCATGTTACAGGGTCAATTCTTGGAAATGGTTTCCAATCAAATGGTAAATATGCAGGTATGGCACCCGAAGCCAGTCTTGTATTTCAAGCTATGCAGTATGATGGGCCAAATCCATCAATGAATGGGTGGCTCGTTATCCCTACTGACCTTTCCTCACTTTTCCAGGAAGCATATACTGATGGAGCCAAAATTCATAGCAACAGTTGGGGCGATCCAGGTTCATATGGTAGTTATACTTCAGAATCTCAATATGTGGATAGTTTCATGTGGAATAATCCTGATATGCTTATTGTTTTTGCAGCGGGAAATTATGGGAATGGAGATAATACGGTTATTCCTCCAGGCACTGCAAAAAATGCAATTGCTGTTGGAGCGTCAGAGAATCTCAGGAGGGAAAAAGGAGGGGTCTCTGACAATGTTAATGATATTGCTTACTTCAGCAGCAGGGGATTCACTGATGATAACAGGATAAAACCAGACGTTGTAGCGCCAGGCACTTATATCATTTCTACAAGTTCAAGTAAAATAGATGCTTCATATTCCTGGGGGGAAATTGATCCATATTATGCATACGACAGCGGCACAAGCATGGCAACTCCAATCGTTGCGGGCACAGCAGCACTTGTAAGGCAATATTATGTGGACAATAAATCAATATTACCGAGTGCTGCTTTAATAAAAGCCACATTGATTAACGGTGCTATTAATATGAGTTTGCCAAAGAATGCCCAGGGCTGGGGCCGTGTGGATATAGAAAATTCCCTGTTCCCGTCATCGCCGCGAACTATGCTATATTCTGACAATAGTACCGGATTAAGAACTTCTCAGTATTGGAATGTGAGTTACAACGTGATCAATAATTCTGAACCTTTGCGAGTAACGCTTGTATGGTCAGATTATCCTGGAGCACCTTTTGCCGGTGTTACACTGGTAAACAATCTTGACCTGACAGTAACAGGCCCGGGTGGGACATATTACGGGAATGGTGCACCGGATAACAGGAATAATGTGGAACAGGTTGAATTGGTTTCCCCATCAGTTGGGCAATACACTATAACAATAAATGGGACAAATATCCCTCAAGGACCGCAACCGTTCGCTCTTGTAATTTCAGGTGCAACGGATTTTCTTCCTCTCTCTGCAAGCAATGAGTTCCCCACCAATAATTCATACACGAATAACAACACTACAAATGTAGCAGTAAGCATAACCGATAGCATTTCATCAGTAAATATCACAATCAATGGTTTGCCTGTCTCTTTTTCAAATACTCCCATATCTAATGGATACAGGATACAGAATGTAACAACTGTTCCTTATGGCGATGGACGGGTAAATGTATCAATAAATGTCACAAATAACGACTCAAAATTGCTGAAATATACATGGTCTTTTTTTGTAGATTCAAAAGCTCCGCAAGTTACCATCAATCCCGTCTCCTACCAGCGCGCAGGAGCCGCAAAAACACACAGCATCATAGAATTCAATGTCTCTGCATATGATCCCAACAGCACTTCATCCGGCCTGAAAAATGCATCGGTGAATGTATCCCTGATAAATAACACAGGAATAATAGCGCTCACCAATATTTCCGGTTTCTGGAAGGGAAATGTAACAATTGACAAATCATCCATTCTTGATGGGAATTATTCGCTTGATGTCTCGTTTTCCGATAATGCCGGAAACATCAACAGCAGTGAGCACATTAATGTTTCAATTGACAACACACCTCCATCAGTGACTGATGTTTCCGTTTCTCCTGCATTCATAAATCTCACTGATTCAATTAACATCACAGCAAACATCACTTCGCTTGATCCGTTTTCTCAGGTGAACCTGAGTGACATCAATATACGCATAACATATCCCAATGGCACATCCATTAACTATCCCATGTTTTATGACAGCAGTAATTTGTTCTATAATAATTTTTCAGACACAGCGCAATACGGCCGCTATAATGTTACTATCCTTGCCAATGATACTACCGGGAATACGAACAGGGCTCAAAATACACAATTTACCACCGCACGTATATCAAATATGGAAGTAAATATTACCGGGGCTGATACAGAAACATTTACCGCTGCATACTCAAATACAACTTTACTCCTGGACACGAATAATTCAAGTAATGGGACTATTCAAATAATCCAATCAAAAATAAATCTGACTTCAAATGCACCCGATTTTTCCAATCCCGGCGTATATGTGCTTGTGAATGCAAGCCACAGCATTCGAAATAATCTGATGTATGCAGTTCTCTCAGTAAATTATACGGATGAGGAAGTAAGCTCTTTTGTGGAAAGTTCACTGCGCTTATATCGGTGGAATACCACATCATCTGAATGGGAGAAACTTTCCGGGCCGGGTTCACCTTCATTCGTAAATGATGCAGGCATAGATACTGTCAATAATTATGTATGGGCCAATATTACGAGACTCAGCGAATTTGCAATAGGTGGAGACCTTTATCGTGCGCCAATACAACAAACAATCTCATCTGGAGGCGGTGGAGGAGGAGGTGGTGGAGGCGGCGCATCAGGTGAAAATTATAATAATATTGAAGTAGTTGAAAAATATGACCTGTCGATCTATAAAGACAAAGTGACATCCTACAGGTTTACGAATAACAGCAATCCTGTAATGTTTGTTAATGTAACAGGCAATATCAGTTTTGGTGATATAACTGCGACCATAGAAGTCCTGAAATCTAATTCAACAATGGTAAATATCCAGCCGCAGGATATAGTTTATAAGAATGTTAACATCTGGGTAGGATCATCAAGTTTTAACAGGCCAAGAAATATAAAGGAAGGAATAATCAGGTTCAGGGTATTGAACTCATGGCTTGAAAGTAACAGTATCACAAACACCAGAATGGTCATGTGGGATGGCAGCGATTGGAAAGATCTTGAAACAAATAAGATCACAAAAGATAGCGCTTATACATATTATGATGCCAGTACCCGCTCATTTGCAAATTTTGCGATAACCGGAACAAAGGGACAGATGAGTGTGCAAGTTTCGCCTCCACTGTCTTTAATAAAAAAGGAATTAGAACTCACTGAAAGCGTTAAGCCGGTTGCAGATTCAACTAAGAAAGCACCAGGATTTGAAATCAGTACCCTGTTATTGTTATGTTATGTGTTTTTTCTGTTCAGGCAACAGAGGAAATGAGATATCATATTATAATAACTATAATGCTAATAATCATAATATTTATATATCAATAAGGCATGATATCAATTGCGTACCAATAGGATACGTATTGCAATAAAAGAGGAGACATTTCATGAACATGACCAATCAGAATAAAATATATTTATTTTTGGGACTGCTGGTTTTCGGTATGCTGGCGGGTACGGCGAATGCAGCATATACGATACAGGAATTCGGGACGAACAGTTTTCGTTATTCAAGCGGAGTAAATATTACTGTATCTGGAAAATTAATGAATGATACAGTTGAGGAATCCGGCGCAAATATAACACTAGAAATTTTTAATCAAAGTGGCGCGTTAATTAATACATTTTATTCTACTACGGATTCAACAGGCTTTTTTTCTAAAATAATTGCGACAAACCCGCTTACTGAGGGAAGATATACTATTGTGCCCTCAGCGCAAGTTATTGGTGTGGCTGCTCCAGGAATTAATGTACTCATATACGGTGGCGATGAAATAAAGTCTATAACAGCATCCTTTATCAGAGGCACTGTTCAAGTCGTAGCCCTGAATGAAACGGGTTATGGAAATAAGAATATCAATGGTACTTTATATTGGTTTTTGGTCTCATCAGGCAATACTATCTCAGTAGACACAGATCCGACTATTAATACTACAAATACGATACGTAACCTGGTGACAAATTCCAGGGTTAAGCTTGGGAGCAACACATACTCAGTATTTTTTGTACAAAGAACGAGTGAAATAATTCTTGCCAGAATGGTACAACCTGTATTTACAGGTTCAGAGGGCTTCTATAATTTGACCTTGCTTGCCTTAAATTCTTCAGACCATCCCTTATCAGGAAAAAATCTTACACTTAAAATAAGCAATAGCAGCGGAATTATCGAAACCCAGGTATTATCTTCCACAGAATCAAATGGCCTGGCAACATCGAATATCACAATCCAGAGCGCTGGTGGATTATATACTATTCAATTTATGGAAAGTAATGAAACCATCGGCACAATCAGTTATAGTGTTAATTCATTTGACATATCTGGTGATGTGCTTTCCTCCGAGTGGACGCCACAGCGTACTTTTGCGCAAGGACAGAATGCTACTTTTACCGTTAGCGTAAAGACAACGGCGGGTGTGATTTATAACGGTACCGGGGCAAATATTATCGCCTATATACGCGGCCCGAGAGGATTTTTAGAACAGCATAATCTTTCATTCAATCCCAATAGATCCGTTTTCTACTATGTCTACCAGATTCCAGATAATGCAACCCAGGGAACATACGCGGTTGAGTATGTAACAACTATAGGCAGCCAAATATTGAGAAGCTACAGTAATTTTGAAATCAGAGGATACAACTTATTCCTCAAGCCCATAGGTAAAGTTAATGAGATGTCAGGATTCTTCCCGGGTGAAGAGGCTTATATCATGGTGAGTGGAACCGACCTGGGCACGGGAGAGATCGCTAACTTGAATTTATCAACAGACGGCAGTAACAAGGATAACTTCACTTTCAGTATAAAAAATTCAGAGGGTGTAGATGTTACAGGATCCTGGGGAGCTATGAGCTTAGATCGCTTTTTCATTGAGGCTCAAATTGACGAATGGCTACAAAATGAGATCAGGGGAAGGGCGCCAAATGCAAGTATCATCAATTTTACCTCTCCTGACACAGAAGCCATGTACGATGTTATTATAACTGCCAACCTGAACGGCGCTACTCAAGAAGCAAGGACGAGCATCGGAATTCAAAGGATATTCCTTAATGCATTCCCTGTAAGCAGTGATGGAAACTTTGCCATGAGTGTTTCTTCGCAGGATAATGTAACGTTGCGTATAGATGCATTCAATCCAAGTACCATGAGTATAGAAACCAATATATCAAATGTTGGCATTGTGGAAGCTTTTGCAGTGGATACTGCGGAAATAGTGACCGATAAGATGCTTAATCCTTCATTGGTCATTCTCCCGGATGGATCCAAAGGTCTGAAGTTCTATAACAATGACTCTAATCTGGGATTCCATATGATAAAATTCTGGGCAAATGTTACCTTGCATGATGGTACAACCAGCCAGGCGATTGGAACTGGTTTCTTCAATACCAGATTATACTATATATGGACTCAACCTGCGATGACAGATGGTGGTAATTTCATGACCTTCTCAGGAGACTCCAATATTTCGCTACGCATCCAGGTAATGAATACGGGATTCTCTCCCCAGAGTGGCAAGACCGTCGAAGTAGATGAAATCCGTCATGTTCAGTCCTGGGAGAAAATTGACTTTGATTCAGAATCGGATATGAATTGGAGTGGAACCACTGATTCAAACGGGATAGCCAATCTTACTATTCATCCTTCAAGCCCTTTAAAATCCGGTGGTTATGATGTTCGTATCAAGCTCACGGCAGATGATGCTTCAGGAAACTCCATCTCAGATTACGGAAGAGGCTGGTTTGAGGTCAGGAATTTCATGTTCTGGGTAAATCCCACTAACTGGAACGTAAAAGCCGGAGAGAACATCTCATTTGATATGCGGGCTGTAAATTCTACAAACATGAATAGCGCGTTGAATCTCAGTGTGCAAGTTAAAAAAGTCATGTTGAGAACAGATTGGTCACAGCCGCCCATTGAAATTGGTGGAACGCATAAATTGAATGGCAGCGATTCTATAGATATTTCTACAAACATGAGCCAATCCGCTACGGTTATTTACAATGGCACGACAAACAAGGCAGGTATGTACGAGTTCGTATTTGAGGCAAATACGGACAGTGGTATAATTGAGGAAACAAGAACGTGGCTTGAAATCAGACCGTTTGTTGCCTGGATATCTTTACCAAGGGGAAATGACTGGAATAGCAGATACGGGGTTAATAATACAGTGAACCTTATCGTCCATGCAAGTGATTCCAATAACTGGGAGGCACAGTCTATGCAGTTGGATGCAAACCGGACAAACATCACTTCAGTAATGAAGATGGGTATGTTTGGGGGTGCACCATACAAGAAACAATCACAGCTCAATATAACTAATGTTACATACGATAGTTATGATCCAAATGCAGTAAATATCACACTTTCCCTGACAAATTGGGCTGAAGGTGAATATGACATGGTTATTAATGCGGTTGATACTGCTGGTAACGAGGTATTGACTCACTTCTGGTTACGAGTTGAAGTTGCATCAGTAGGATTACCGCAATTCTACAATGTAGGGATTCCGGAGAGCAGGGTGTACACGAACAAGGTGTCTTTCAACCTGAGTGATGAGACGAGTCAGAAAGTTAATGATAATGCGTATCCTGGATTAACTAGCGATGTCGCCAATAACTTCACTAATTCAAAGATCGGACTTATTGGGCAATATAGTAATATCAAAGGTCAACAGTTGCTGAGAATGGAGCAGAATGAACCGCAAGCAAGGACGTTCTGGGCGCTTGTAAATACAACTTCTCCTGGAAGGTTCTATGTGAACTACAACAATTCCAACTTCTCGGATGCAAATACAACTTATGCCCAAAACATGACAATAGGTGAAATTTTTAATGAGGTGAATGATGCAGGCGTTATTATCAGGCGCTGGAATTTGACACACATTGGTGAGGATGGTACTATCGAGATGGAAGGCATCAGTACACTGAATAACGGCTACATAATAGATACATCCATTAGCAAATCAGGCAACTTTATCATGGAATCAAACTTCCGGGATGACCAGTGGAGGAAGATTGACCTGGATGGCAACGGGCAATACCAAAGCTGGGACGGGAACTCCAGGAATAATACTTACTATATTATCCTGGCCGATAACGAATCATCAGGTGTTTACGATACAGTTATTGTTTCGAATACTACAAACTTTACCAGAAATGGAATAATTGCAAAGAATGCAACAACCGCTGATCCGGTAACCTTTGGAGGACCCGCTATTTACTATATAAGTATGAAGAGAGAAGGTCCTTTTTATAATATTGCATTCACAAGCTACCAGGCAGGCTTTGACGGCATGTGGCTTGGCACATTTGAGAAAGGAAAAGAGCTAAGGATACCATTCATGGTGCAATATCCAGGCACTACCAATGGCATACCCGGTGTTAATGTAAATGTGACCAGGCTTACCTGGTATTCACCGGATTTCCAGGACGTAATGCTCACAAATGAAGATGCCCCCGGAGATACCACAGATGCCAACGGATTAGCCATAATTAATGTGAACACTTCGAATATCCCAAATGGACAATATCTGATCGCTTACACTATTTCAGGACAGGGAATATCAAAGTCTCCAGCTGAGAAATACAAATTACCTGGAATGGAAATCAGGAAGTTCGTTGTGTCTGCACAAGCCGGAAATGTCGGTTCGATATCGACAAGCAAGGTAAGCGATGGCAGCGGTCTTAATGTGGTTTACGGTACTGAGATCGAACCCAGGGGCGCAACAATGGCATTCCGCCAATATCCCTCAGACATTTATAGAGTCGGCTGGCCATTTAATATGGAGAACGAGTATTATTTCAATGCTACGAGTGGAAGTTACCACACAGGATTTGATCAAGGTAACACAACAGGCATTGCTGTTGAAAATAACAGCATAAACCTGACAAGAAACGGTGCAAACACCACCTATAATTTCACGGCGTTTTATCCTGATAGCACAAATATATCTTTAACAGTGGGCGTACCTCAGATGGTCTTCGGGTATTGGAATATGACGCTTCAATCTGTTGATCCGGGTCAAGTCGCTCGGTTAAGAATAGATTACCTGTATGATGATATGACACCTCAGGACAATCCTCCTGCCTGTTGCACTTATGCAACTGTAGGTTCACGAATATTCTGGGGACCAGGCGATCTGAACATAGAGATAACGGCTATCAATAATACCATGGTCTGGTTCGAGTTGTTCCAGCCAAAGATCCTGTATCAGATTGAGAGCATGGGTGTTCTGATGGACGGAAATGATGCTAACGGCGAATGGGATTCAGGCAGAGTAACAAAGGTATCGAACTACAGTGGCACAGGTTATGATGTATATGGTTATAACGATGTCAACCAGACACAATTGGAAGGAAACCAGAACAACGGCTGGAGCCCAACCCTTGACAGTGTGATGGTGACAAACAGCACATGGAACCAGACCTACAGGATTGGCCAACTCATTCCAGCGCTTAATAACCAGTATGTTGGTCTAGTTGCGCGCTGGGGCGGCAAGATTATCTTTGTGAATTCGACCGATACAAGAATTTTCCCATTCCCGGATTGGGCTGCAGACGGAGATACCTATTATCTGGGTACCTTCACAGAATCTGATATCAATGCAGATATTAATAACAACCAGAATATCACAGATAGTACTCCTTACTACATAAGACTCGAAGACAACTCTCCTAATGGAGTGTTTACCGTTACAACCGGTATGTTCGATGACGATAAGGACTTTACGCAGGCTGGCAGCATGTCTGGTATGTGGACACCGCTTGACCTGTATACACAGGAGCAGGGGGGGACAGATATGCAGGGCAATAAGTTCGATGAAAAGTGGATAACCCTGGGAAGCATGTTCGGCTGGCCCTTTGGAGTACCTGAGATAACCTACAATGGTAACTTCGCCAATCTTACCACGTTTAAAGAGAGATGGAACCCCTTCAGTTTAAGCGATAATGTGACTGTTTATGTCAACGCCAAGACATTCTCCAATCAGCCCATAAATGGCAATGTATCCCTGGACAAGCTGATGGTGTTATTCAAGTCTAATATGAGTGATGCTACGGGTCCAGTTAGTGGAGGCAGCAGTATGACAGCAGAAGGTACCGGAGGCGGAGGAGGCACTGGAGGCGGTGACATAGGCACAGGTAAAGGACCGGGAGCCCCACAAAGTTATGTGATCCCGAACGTGACCGTTCCTATTGTAAATGGCATAGGAGTATGGAGGATCAATTACAGTGTAATACAACCAGTGGTAGGAAGCTTTGACAGCGGCAACTTTGCCGCAAAGTTGAATATTACTGACAACGAAGGAAACTTTGAGAATGCGGAAATATCATTCTTTATGCAAAATTCCACAGTCTTCATGGGGCCAACACAACCAGGTGGACCAGGAGGTATTTAAAATGATAAAAAGAATCATATTAAGTATAATCGGTTTGATGTTGTTGATTTCAATTGCAAGCGCTACTTCCTCACTCACAATAGGAAGCCTGAGCTACAGTAGCAGCGTACTAAAGGATGAGAGTTTCACAATTTCAACTTCTATAGAGGCTGCGAGTGTATCTTCGACCACAATTGTCACTGTAACTCTTTCAGACAACACAAATGCAGTTGCTATCACCAGCGCTGTGACAACTCTTACATTCACTTCTGCTGGAACACAGAATGTGCAGTGGTCTGTTACAGCTAATAATCCAGGTACATATACGAATCCATTTACCATTACAGCAACTGCAAGCGATAGCGGGACTGCAAGCCCAAAGACTGCCACTACATCTATTTCGATAAAGGATAGGCCAGTACTCTTCGCAAATGTCTCCCAGAACGATACGAGTATTTCTCCAGATGGATATGTCCAGCTGAATTATGTTCTAACAAATGTGGCTTCAGCTGAAGCAGGAAGTGCGACTAATATAAATGCTTCATTGACAACGATCCCGGATGGATGGACACCAATTATAACAACAACCCATTCAATAAGTTCACTTTCAGCAGGTGGAAGCCAGACATCTGGTTATTTCATTGTGAAGGCCCCGTCAACACCCGGAAGTTATGATCTCAATATGACCATAATTTCAGCCCAGGGCGAAAGTATAACAAAAGGCTGGACCGTAACGGTTGAATCGATAGAGACAGCAACGCCAGTATTGACCACGATAACAGTTTCACCTGCAACGGCAACCCTTACAATAGGTGGAACACAGGTATTCAATGCAACAGCAAAAGACCAGAACGGGACTGTGATGGAAGGTATCAATATAACGTGGGCAAGTAAAAATACTTCTATCGGAACTGTAACTCCACAAAATGCACTGACCGGTTCGAATGGAAATGCAACGGTCACACTTACCGCACTCACCGCGGGAACTGTGATAATAAATGCCACAAATGCCAGTAAAGTAGCAAATGCGACCGTGATAATCGCAGATTATATACTGAACCTTTCAACCGGCTGGAACCTTGTATCCGTGCCTTTTGGCCTGACCAACACCAGTCCATTTACCGGATTCACAGTACTGTACTACAATGTAAGTGCGGGTATCCCTGAAAGTGATCCGACGATAGAACCGCTGAAATCCTACTGGGTTAATAACAGTGAAAGCGAGGTCGTCAGGATCGGTCTCATCAATAATTCAAGAGATGGAGCAGGCCCTTCAAAAGCCATATCACTTGCAAACGGCTGGAATATGGTCGGCCCCACCGGAATGGTATCGAAGAACGCCTCTTTGATGTTCGGCTCGGTCTATACAAACCTGTGGAGGGTTGCCGGTTATAACTCAACGGGCGATGCATATGAGATATTCACAAATTCAGATACGGCGGTCAATAATGTATCGGTTCTTGTCACAGAGCCGACCGTTGGTTACTGGGTGTTAGTGACAGGAGACTCGATGTACGATGGAGATGGATCCATACGATAAAGGGCTATAACTCCCTTTATCTTATTGTAAGGTTATATGAAAAGATGAGAAATCACCAAAATTTTTATATTTGCTGTAAACAATAAACTGGCAGCAAATGATTAGCAAAAACAATATTATTATATCGGGAAAAGCCTGGAAATTCGGTGATAACGTCGATACTGATGTGATAATTCCCGGTAAATACCTGCGCACCACTGATATGAGTGTGTTCGCATCCCATGTTATGGAAGGGATCGACCCGTTATTTTCACAAAAGGTCAGAAAAGGCGACATAATCGTGGCGGGAAAGAATTTCGGATGCGGTTCATCCAGGGAACAGGCGCCCCTGGCTTTAAAATATGCAGGTGTGGCTTGCATCGTAGCTGAATCGTTCGCCCGGATATTTTTCAGGAACGCAATAAATGTAGGGTTGCCTATTATTGAAGCAAGGATTGATTGCAAAGAGGGAGACAATATCGAGATCGACCTTGAGAAAGGAATTGTGAAAAATAATGAAAAAACATACCCTGCCACAAAACTTCCCGGTTTCCTGCGCGAGATACTTACTGATGGCGGGCTTGTGGAACATCGGAAAAAGGTGAATCTTTGATATTCCCGGCTGATTATAAATGCGTGGGTATGACAAGAACTGACCCCACAGGGAGGATCGGTGGGCCGATATATTTTTCTACAGAATACCTGATCGCAGATCTTCCATCAGGTTATGAAATATATATTGTTAAAAGCGAAGGTGAAGGGCTGTTAAGAAAACTTATCTCACTTGAGTTGATAGCTTCTGGAAAAGAGATAACAAAATATAAAGAAAAACTTGATTCCCATGACAGGACAAAGCTTATCGAATGCGCCCTTCCCTTATGTAAAGGTGCTGTAAATACGGTTGTTTTTGAGGGCATGGACAAGCATACGACTTTTGTCCAGGATCCGAGCCTGCATGAGGTAATGGAGATCGAGATTATTGATATCGCGCCACCCGAGCCGCCCTGGCTTGACTTTGCTATCCAGAGACTCGTAAGAAGCGGGATACTCGGAGAATTGAATATTCGCTTTTCCACAAAGCTAATTGACCTTCGCCAGTTTGAAGGTGAAAAGGTAGTTTTTCCCTGCCATGCTTCCGAACTAAAAGGAAAATACCTTGATACGGATACCGATATAGAAGATAATTCCACACTTGTGGGATGCGATATATCAAAACAGATATTTGACCTTCGCTTCCCTGATTTGACTTATAAGCATATCAATATGTGTCCACTTAAAACAGAGCTTTACCTGCCCACCAGGCCTTTTATCACACGATGCTGCCAGAGCAAGAAATCAGGTATGGTGAACCTTAATGGCATAGACGGCGCCGTGGTTCACTGGGGCGCATCGGAATACGATATCGTGGATGCGATCCGGATGCTTGTAAAAATAATGAAAGGTAATATTGAAAATACGGAAAAAAATATATCGAAAAACCAGGAAAAAACATGAAAGTTGCAATTATCCCTGGTGATGGCATCGGAAAAGAAGTTTTACCTTCGGCTTTGTCAGTACTTGATGCTTTTGGCCTTGATATAGAGAAGGTCCCTCTTAAGATCGGTTACGATAAATGGAAAAAAACGGGAAGCGCCATCACAGATGATGATATAGCTCTCATCAAACAGTGTGATTGCGTTCTTTTCGGGGCTATTACAACTGTGCCTGATCCCAATTACAGGAGCGTTCTTATGCTTTTGCGCAAAGAACTCGACTTATATGCAAATATCCGTCCATTCACGCCTCTTGAAAAAGTTAAATTACCCTGTGCCAGGAAATTCGATTTTGTGATAGTAAGGGAAAATACGGAAGGCATGTACTCAGGTGTCGAGGAACTGCATGAGGATGTCGCATATACCACAAGAATAATTACCAGGAAGGGCAGCGCAAGAATAGCAGAAAAAGCCTGCAAGCTGGCAAATATGAGGAAAAAGGAGTTAACAATAGTACATAAAGCAAATGTTTTGAAATCCGACTCATTTTTCCGTGATGTCTGCACGGGGGTTGCAAAAAAAAATGGCATAGCATATAATGAAATGCTGGTAGATGCCATGGCATATGATATGATCCTGCATCCCGGGAAATACGATGTGATAGTGACCACAAATCTTTTCGGTGATATTCTCAGCGATGAAGCTGCTGCAATGGTGGGTGGCCTGGGTCTATGCCCCAGCGCCAATATTGGCGATAAATATGCGCTTTTTGAACCTATACATGGCAGCGCTCCCGATATTGCCGGGAAAGGTATCGCTAACCCGATAGCTGCCATACTGAGCGTTAAGATGATGCTTGAATATGCAGGTCACACAAGGGAAGCAATTTCAATATTTATTGCTGTGAATAAGGTGATTGATATGGGTATCGTTACTCCTGACCTTGGAGGAACGTATTCAACCATTGATGTGTCCAATGCTATCATAAAATTGATAAGATAAAAAACAAGGTAGGTTCGGTAAAATGAAAGTAAAAACGAAAAAACAATTACTCAACGAACTTGAAAAAGCGCAAGATGAGAAAAATAGATTCGAGGCTATTGTTGCGGCTATTGGCGATGGGATAATAATCCAGGATACTGATTATAAAATAATATACCAGAACCAGGTTCAAAATGAAATATACGGGGACAGGACAGGTGAACTTTGCTACAAAACGTATGAAGGCATTGATGAAATATGCCAGGACTGCCCTATTGAAAAGACCTTCAGGGATGGAAAAATACACAGGTCGGAAAGAAGAGTTGTTACGGATAAGGGAGTATCATATGTTGAACTTACTTCATCGCCATTAAAAGATTCGTCAGGAAAAATAATTGCCGGGATAAAAATTGTCAGGGATATCACTACGCTTAAGCGTGTTGAGAATGAGCTTCGTGAAGGAGAACGATTACTTGAAAGCATCTTTTCAAGTATCCAGGACGGAATAGGCGTCATTGATACAAAAATGAATATTATCCGTGTCAACAAGACAGCCCAGGAGTGGTATCCGCATGCGATACCTTTTGTTGGAAAGAAATGTTATGAAGCCTATCATAACAGGAAAGAGCGGTGCGAGCAATGCCCTGCCCAGGAAACGCTAAGAACCGGGAAATCATCTCATGAAATAGTTCCTAAACACGACAAATCTGGAAAGGTAATTGGATGGCTGGAAATCTATAGTTACCCTCTTAATGATATGGTTACCGGAACGATGAACGGTGTAATCGAATATGTACGCGACATCACGGAACGCAAGCGTATTGAGGAGGAACTCAAACAATCAGAAGAAAAATATCGCCTGCTGATTGAGAACATTAACGAGGGGGTGTTTGTTATCCAGGATGCAAAAATGGTGTTTGTAAACCAGATGTTAGCAAATATAACTGGCCGCAGGATCGAGGAAATTATAGGAATGGATTTCCGGCGCTTTGTTGCTCCTGAGGATCTCGAAATGGTCCAGGATCGTTATTACCGGAGGCAAAAGGGGGAAGATGTTCCCAGGGAATACGAATTCCATGTGTTGCGAAAGGATGGGGAAAAACCTATTGTCAATATGACTGTGGGTATCGTTAATTATTGCGGCAGAGTTGCCAGCATGGGAATACTGCGGGATATCACTGCCAAAAAGCGTTCCGAGGAGGCGCTTGCCCTATCGAACCTGGTAGTTGAGAACAGCCAGACCGTTCTTTTCAGGTGGAGAGCATTGGAGGGCTGGCCTGTAGAATTCGTATCAAATAACGTTGTACAGTTCGGATACAACGCAGAGGATTTCCTGTCCGGCGCTCTTCTTTATGCATCTATTATTCATCCTGAGGATCTTAAAAGAGTGTCCAAGGAGGTGGAGGACCATTCGGAGAGTGGCGAAGACCGGTTCCAGCAGGAGTATCGCATCACTGCAAAAAATGGAGCGATCCACTGGGTCGATGACAGAACAGCGATAGAACGCGATAGTTTTGGAAATATAACTCATTACCAGGGAATAATCATTGATATCACTGAACGCAAACACGCTGAAGAAGCCATCAGTAAATACAATAAGGAACTTGAAGAATCCAATCGCATGAAGGAACTATTTACTGATATCATGCACCATGACCTTTTGAACCCTCTTAATGTAGCCCATGGATATGTTGAACTTTTCCTTGAAGATGAAAAAAATCCCCGGAAAAAATCATACCTCGATACCATTAAACGAAATCTTGTCAAAGGAATGGAACTTATTGATAATGCTACAAAGCTTTCAAAACTTAAGAGTTTGAAATCTATTGGATTTGAGGACCTGGATTTGAGAATTGTTGTCACAGATGTTATTGAAAATCTTAGACCTCTTGCATTCAATGCCGGGATGAATATTGAAAATAACCTGGTGACCGGATTACCTGTGAGAGCTAATAGGATAATAGAAGATATTTTTACAAACATTATAATAAATGCTATAAAATATGCCCCTCAAGGAAAAAAAATAGTGGTGAAGGGAAAAGAGGAGGCAAATTCCTGTCTGGTCAGGATCATAGACTTTGGGGGGGGAATAAAAGATCCGGATAAGAAACTCATTTTCGAAAGATTCACCAGGAATGAAAAGAAGGGTGTAAAGGGTTCAGGATTGGGTCTTGCAATAGCAGGAAGGATCGTTGAACTTCATAATGGCAGGATCTGGGTTGAAGATAATCCTGACACAGGGGCTGTTTTTGTTGTGGAAATACCAAAATCATAGCGATCTATTCAATCACTTTCTTTTCTTTCCTTCATGCATCTTCTTGATCTTGTCTTCTGCAGCCTGCATTCTTGCCTTATTATCCTCATATATCCTGGAAACATTCTCGGAAGCCCGTTCAAGCCTTTTTTTCAGGACAAGCAGTTCTTGTGTTGAAAGGTTGTAATTGGGAGTGTTCTCGATCCACAACTGCTCTACATCGATTAGTGCGTTAATTGCAGCTTTTGTCCTGTTTATCGTGTTCTCGTCCATGGACTCAAATTGAACTTTTCCTTAGATTAAAGTTTGCATCAAATCAGGTGTTCAGCTATACCCTGGGAAATCACATGGTCGCAGTAAATACACCGAAGCTCCACAGGCTTCTTATTTACAGTGAATTTTGAAATAACAGGCTCACTGGTATTGGAAATGCAGTTGGGATTGTCACATTTCATCACTCCTTCAAGTTGCTCAGGAAGCTCAACCCTGTGTTTATCAATTACCTCAAAATCCCGGATGATATTGATCGTGGCATCTGGCGCAATGAGTGAAACTCTATCCACTTCTTGCTCTTTAAGTTCCCTGTCCTCGATCTTTACAATATCCTTTCTTTCTAAAACTGCGCTTGGAACGTTCATTGCAACGCTGACCACAGCGGTGGTTGTTCCTGAGATCCCGAGTATTTTCAGTACATTAAGCGCCTGACCTGCCGTGATGTGGTCGATAACTGTCCCGTGCTGGATAGGGCGTACACGCATTTCTTTCTTCAATGAACCATCACAAGTATTTTTATCAGCTTCTTTTCGTTTCATGCCAGCTCCATTGCCATTGCAAGAAGTGCCATCCTGACCGGGACCCCATAAAATGATTGCTCAAAATACCGCGCGTATTTTGTCCTGTCAACAGCCGGATCGATCTCATCAAGGCGCGGCAGGGGATGCATTATTATGAGATTATTGCGGGATTTCTTTAGCAATTCTTCTGTCACCCTGTATATACCTGCTACTTTCTGGTATTCTGCCGGATCAGGAAAGCGTTCTTTCTGGATTCTTGTAACATATAATACCTCAATATCCCCCAATACATCCTCGATATTGGTTGTCTCGCTGATGCTTGCACCCTGCTTTTTCAGGTCTTTCTTGATGACATCAGGCATTTGTAATTGCTTTGGTGAGATAAGGGTCATATCGGCATGATACATGGATAAAGCATAAGCAAGTGAATGAACTGTCCTTCCGTACTTGAGGTCCCCAACAATTGCGATCCGCAGGTTCAAAAGGCTGCTCTCGCGCATTATAGTATAAAGGTCAAGAAGTGTCTGTGTTGGGTGATGGCCTGCCCCGTCCCCGGCATTTAATATCGGGACATTTGAAAATTGCGCAGCCATTCGGGCGGCACCTTCCCTGGGATGCCTCAATACGATAGCATCGGCATAATTTCCTATTACCCTTATAGTATCTGCAAGAGTTTCTCCTTTTGCGACCGAGCTTTTTTCAATTGAACCAAGGTCAATTACCTCTCCGCCAAGCCTTTTCATTGCAGTTTCAAAAGACAAACGTGTGCGAGTGCTGGGTTCATAAAAAAGGGTCGCAAGAATTTTTCCGGAGAGAAGAGAGGATTTTTGTCCCCTTGCTATTGGTTCAAAATCCTTTGCCCTTTTCAGGATAATATCAATCTCATCACGTGAAAAATCCTTCATTGAGATGATATGTCGTAACATCACACCTAATAAGCCTCATTGAAATTTAAATTTATTGATAATTGTTAAATGTAAGGAAATCCAATTGATATGCATGGATAAGGTTCAAAAGGGGAAACAGGATTTTTATAAATATCGTAAGGGTGCAGTCCATATCAGGAGCATGCGCAGCATCCGCACAAGCAATACTGAAATAATCCACATCATTATTTCGTGGCTTGCCATTTCCTATGCATTTGCGATCCTGCTGCTATGGTCTCAATCCGGTACCAGGCCTTCTACTGAAGAGCTTTTTAACGGCATTTTCAATCCTCTTGTTATTTCTTTATTTACAGTCGGGATTTCATTCATAATTCATGAAATGAGCCATAAGATCGTGGCGCAAAGGTTCGGTTCATGGGCTGAGTTCAGGATGAGTCCGATAATGCTTTTCCTGATGCTGATCCTGGTATACCAGTTCGGGATATTATTTGCGGCGCCGGGCGCTGTCATGATATACGGCGGCAATGTGGGCCGCCGGGAAAACGGGCGCATATCGCTTGCAGGGCCGCTTTCAAACCTTCTTCTTGGAATGGCGTTTTTCCTCCTGTTATCCGAACAGGGGATCCTTTATGAGATCGGAAGATACGGCGTGATCGTTAATATAAGTCTTGCGCTTTTCAATATGATCCCGTTTGGAATATTTGACGGCAGGAAAGTATGGGAATGGAATAAACTAGTATATCTTCTTGTTGTAATAGCTGCTCTTTTGTTACTCTATTTATATGTTGCACCGCAGTTGATGGCTCCGATAGATCGGTTGCCATTCTGAGATTTTTCAGGATATGATGCTCATGGAGTTTGTGATTTTGCAAAGATAGGTTTATGTCTGATAAATTGATACTTGATTGTCATGAGACTCGCCAAGATACCAACCGGTATTAAAACATTCGATATGAATATTAACGAAGGTTTTCCGGCAGGTTCGGTGATACTTCTTCTCGAAGATGTGGGCGCAGGCGGGCGAGAGTTCCTCTATACATCCATTTATAATATCAACCAGATGAAAGTCAGTCAGAATGATCCTGACCAGATGAAAAGGAAACCTAAAAATCCCGTGGATAACGAGATCGATATGATGATCCGGCTTCCTGATAAGATCTGTTATGTTTCGATCTCAAAATCAAAAGAAAATATTTTAACAGAGAACGCTTATGCTTTCCATAAGGGCTATCATGAGGCTGTCAGAGACGGTCTTGTTTTCAAAGAACTTTCCGATATATATTTCCGTCAAAGTATTGCCCAGAACCTCTGGTCTGAAAAGAAAGGGATAACGGGATTTGATTCCAACTCTGATAAAAATATACTTGAAGAGCTATCCGAGTTCCTCAATGAGAATGCAAAGGGCAATATCGTGATCATTGATTCACTGACCGATCTTTTGGTCAATCAGATCGATTATCTTAACAGGACAGATTTTATTATGTTTTTAAAAGGAATGGTGAATATTTCCAAGACATGGAACGGCCTTGTTTATTTGATACTCAGCGCCAATATAATTGAAAAACAGATGCAGGAGATCATCAATGATACTGTTGATGGGGTGCTCGTTTTTGAATGGTTCGATAAAGGCTCAGTAAAAATGCGGCGAAATCTTTATATATCAAAATTCCGTGGACTTATACCTCAGCTTGAGCAGAATAAGATAGCAAAGTTCGAAACAAAGATCACATATGATGGCGGATTTGAAGTATCAAATGTCAGGAAGATAATTTAGCATGACGGGAACTAATGGCAATAAGCTTATATCTACAGGCATAATGGGTCTTGATGAAATGCTTGGAGGCGGCTTTCCGCAGGGGCATATAATCGTGGCCATAGGAGACTCAGGTACTGGCAAGACCACATTTGCACTTCATTATATCCTTGATGGATTATTAAAAGGTGAGCCCTGTATTTATATCAGTATCGAGGAGGAGAAGGAGGCCATCCTGAGTGCGGCCAGTGCTTATGGCTGGGACCTTGAGAAATATATCAGGGATAATAAACTGGCGATACTGAAACTTGATCTTTCCGATGTAAAAACAACTGCCAGGAGGGTGAAAAGCGAACTTCCGGAGATCATTGGGTCGTTCGGGGCAAAACGCCTGGTGATTGACTCGATCACTCTTTATTCCATGATGTTCGATGATGCCATAGAAAGACGCATAAGGCTGTTCGGGCTGAACAAGGCGATAAAAAACGCGGGGATAACAGCTTTATATACCGCTGAAGTAAATGTTGACAACCAGCTCCATTCAAAGGATGGGATGGTTGAGTATTCTGCTGATGGTGTGGTATTCCTGCAGCAGAATGAGAGTGAGAAGGATATTAAATTGATAATGAGAGTAGTAAAAATGCGAAGGATACAGCATGACAGGCTGTACCGGCCTTATGAAATAACGGGGAAAGGCATATTGGTTTATTCCAATGAAATGGTATACCAGGGTTTTGGGAAGGGCGCTGATATTCCAGGAAATGGGAGATAAACAGGATTATCTGTAAAATCAGAAAAATGCTTTTTAGTAATGGTCTATGATGATACTCATCATTATAGTTATTTTTATATTTGAGTATTATTAAATATTAAAAAGTTATATTAGAGTTATAGTCATTCCTCATCTAAGGGATAAGGCTTGATTGATATAAATAATTGGAGAGAAAAAAATGAAGAATTTGAAAAATGAAGAAGCAGTATCACCAGTCATCGGTGTTATCCTGATGGTAGTGATAACTGTGATAATTGCAGCCGTTTTGGCTGTGTTCGCATTCGGTGTAGGTTCACCGACACAAACACCACAGGCAAGTTTAAAAATAACAGCAGTAAATGCAACAAATGGTACTGTATGGGTACAGCACTTTGGTGGCGATAGCCTAAGAATGAAGGACGTTAAACTCACTTTAGAAACGATAAATGGCGATGGTTCAATATTGAACACAACCAGTTTTGAAACAGCCACATCAGTTAGTGGTCAGTTTGAAGCTGGAGATACACTCCAAATTAATACTGTAGGTACTCCGTCCCTTTCACTGAATGGAGCAGCGGTAGCACTAAAAACCTCAACAGCAATGGTAATTGCTGGTGCAGACAGTATTCGTGTAACAGTCATAGACACCCCATCCGGCAGTGTATTATCAAAGCCAGCAGCCAAAGTTACATAAAACCAAATATCCCCCCTTCTGGGGGCACTTTCTTTTTTTTGGCAAAAATCCTCTCATTGGTTTTAATTGTTCATTCGTGGATGAAGCCTGAGTGATTGGTTATGAGTTAAAAAACCTCGATTTACTTATTTCATGAAATCTATAGACCTTCATGTTTTTGGGGTAGTTTAACTTTATTTTCTTTTAAAGCATCACCTATTTTTTATTCACGCCAAATTCAAAATTTGAAGCGTGGTAATTTGTTATTGTGTAATCATGGCCATAAAAATTCGTAAGAATGAAGGATTGATGTTTTCACACCAATTTCACAAATTCTATTATATAAGGGCAGGTTGTTTTTTCTTGCATGGGCAAAAATTTTAAAAACCAAATTCTAGAGGTAATTTAATATTTTAAGGAGATAAATTATGTTGAAAGTATGGCCAATGATTTTTATTCTTATGATTCTATCTATTTCAGGTTGTACTCTTAAATTTGATGAGCCTGTAAATAATACTTCAATAATCCAGCCAACAATCACGCCCACACCCACACCCATCCCATATATTCCTGAACATTCAACAGTATATGTTGAAATATTTGGCTCTGAGTTCAATCCTTCTGTAATAAATGTGGTCAATGGTACGACTGTGCAATGGACGAATCAAGACAGTGGCCAGCACGCTATTTATGTAAATAATATCAATTCTCCTCCATTGAATAAAAGAGAGACATGGAACTATACTTTTAACAGACCAGGGACATATGAATACAACTGTACTATCCAGTCATGGATGCAGCATGGACGCATTATTGTAAAATGAATTTGAATATTGTTATTAACACTGGAAAACAAATTTAAAGTAAGAATTTATGTTTTCACACGAATTTCACAAATTCTATTATATAAGGATAGGTTGTTTTTCTGGTGTAGAATAAAATTCTATACCTGTGAGGTTTATTATGTTTTTCAAAAGATCATCTGTTCAGAAGGGGATGAAGTGAGATGAGAATATGCATTGCATTAATTATTCTCCTTTGTGTAAGTATTTCACCAGCATCAAGTTTCAGCACAGGTGACATAGAGTGGGCGTCTGCGGTCACAGGAACTCTCTATAAGGGGAATTCACTTGCAAATGGCGAATATACTGTCAAAGCTGTTGAACTTGCTTCCCCGGTTCAGGGTTATAAGAATTTCAATGGGGATATTGTCCCTGAAACCCCGGTTGAGCCCTCGGTTTTACTTGATATTTATAAAAATGGCGTTTTCGTGAGGGAGATAGTCATGTCCCTGCAAAGTGGGGCATATATTGACCCTGATTACGAAGTGATGATATCAGCAACAGGATTTACAGCAAAGAATTCCAGGGACTGGGTATATGAATATTATAATCCATGGGCGAGCATTTCAATTTCATTAAGAGGAAAGCCCAAACTTGAACTTACTCTTACGACCGATAAAACTGCATATACTTCTAATAGTGACCAGATAATTACTGCGACAATTACTATAAAAAATAGCGGCGATGCATTTGCCGAAAACATAGATGTAAACCTTGTTATAGGGGATTTAAAACTCAGGGGAGGCGATATAAGAGAGCTTCATCACTATTACACCAGGATGAATAAAGGCGAGAGCCAGAGTTTTGCTACTCTGCTCCTTGTTCCTGGTTTGATCGACCAGAAATCCTATAACTTGAGCATGAATGCAAAGGGCAATGATCTCAAAGGACTCGATTACAATACAGCAACCTCATTATCTATCACAGTTTCACCGGCACAGAATTATTTTATTATGAGTAAATCCGTAAAAGACCGGATGTATCTCAAGAATTCCGCAGCTGTGATGATCACTGTTTCAAATGGCGGGATTTATGATATAAATAATATTCATATCAACGACAGAATGAATGAAAATTTTGATGTTAAATCCGACACTCCTCTTCAATGGGATATTACTTTGCTAAAGCCCGGGGAAGACTGGAGAACGACCTACTCCATAAAACCTCTGGAAGCAAGCCTTAGCGGTTTTATCATCCCTTTAGCGGTTGCGAACTTCACGGTCAATAATAAACCGTATACTGCATCTTCCCAGGCCATCACTTTAGTTGTCAACGGACCAAAAATAATTCTTAACAAAACTGTTAGCAAGCCTGTCATAAATATAAGCGAACGTGTAACAGTCACCGTGACCCTCAAAAATGTAGGTGACATAGGCACACGGTTTGAACTTATAGACTCACTGCCTGATGGCGTTAACCTGGTAGAAGGTTCGACTTCCCTTTCCAACTGGTTAGATCCGAATACTGTGCAGGGATTCAGTTATAATATCAGCATGGATACAGAAGGAAAGTTCGAATTACCTGCTGCTATCTTAAATTATACCAATGTAGAGTACAGGGGAACAACACGGGAGGTGAAAAGCTCGGATAAGCCTGAAATAACAGTGGTCGATCCCGGCAAACCTGTTCCTAATTCTACAGTTATTCAAACATCAAACGGGAGCGAGAACACAACCCGACAACGGGCTGCAGATACCATCCCGGCAGGTAACATTCAACCTACTCCCCTGACACCTGGTTTTGGCAGCATTTTCTCAATAATCATATTGATTTTAGTAGCAGTTTTGAGGCGCAAATGAGTGTAAAAAAAGAGGATCAAAAAACAGGACAAAGAAGCATTCAAATGCTTGAAAATGTCAAAATACGATTGGAAAAGATCAAATTACCTAAATTGAATTTCAACAAAGATGAAACTCTTCCTTGTGAGACTGAAGTCGAAAGAATCCAACCATACGATGTAGCAGTTCATGGTGATATTGTAACTTTCCAGGGGCTACCGGGATATGTGGAACTGGAGCGTTACTGGGTAAATGAACCATTCTCTTTCATATCGATACAATTCAATAAATCAAATGACGATTACGTATATTGCATAGTTGAACCTGAACTGACACCTTTTGAAACCACACTTATACATGACATCTACGAGAGATCACGCGATTTACTATCATATGATGACCTTGTTGATGGCGCAGACAAGAAAGATATCCTGACAAGGACAGTAAAGAAAATAATTGATAATTATATCCTGAATTTTGATGTCAAATCTTTTCATAAAATTCTCTATTTTATGATTCGGAACAACATTGGATTTAGCCGTATCGACCCTTTGATCAGGGATGATAAAATAGAAGATATTTCATGCAGCGGGCCAAATATCCCTGTGTATCTTTACCACAGGAAATATGAGAACATCAAAACAAACATCATTTTTGAAGAAGAAGAACTGAATTCCTTCATCTTTCTCCTGGCACAGAGAAGCGGAAAGAATATCTCTGTCGCCAAACCCTATCTGGACGCTACGCTCACTGATGGCTCCCGTCTCCAGGAAACACTTGGTCGTGAGATCACGACACGCGGGAGTTCATTTACTATCCGGAAATTCAAAGAAACACCCATTACCCCGATCGACCTGATCAAATGGGGAACCTTCAATGTTGAGATGATGGCATACTTGTGGCTTGCGATTGAAAATAACAAGAGCCTTATCCTGGCAGGCGGTACCGCATCGGGTAAAACAACATCTCTTAACGCTATTTCTCTATTTATTCCTCACAAGTCAAAGATAGTTACGCTTGAAGATACAAGGGAGTTGCAGCTTTTCCATGAGAACTGGGTTGCGGGTTTAACCAGGGATTCATTTACAGCAGGCGGAAAAGGTGCTGTGGATATGTATGAATTGCTGCGCCAGGGGTTAAGGCAGCGTCCTGAATACCTGATCGTGGGAGAAGTGCGAGGCAAGGAAGCGCTTACCCTGTTCCAGGCAATGAGCACCGGGCATACGACATATTCAACTATGCATGCAGGCAGTGTACAGGCCGCCATCAACAGGCTTGAGAACGATCCTATCAATGTGCCCAGGGTTATGATCACAGCGCTTGACATATTGTGCGTCCAGGGAGCTATATTTACGGAGGGAAAAAGAGTCCGGCGCATCCTCAACGTGATCGAGATACTTGATCTTGATCCGGAGAGCAAGAGTCTAAATACTCTTGAAACTTTCACATGGGATCCCATTAACGATGATCATAATGTACTCAGAGAATCCGAGGTCATGGAGACAATAAAAGAAAAGAGAGGATGGAATAAAAAACAGCTGGAACAGGCATTAAATAGACGCCAGAAAGTCCTTTCGTATATGGTGGAGAAGAATATCAGGGATTATGACTCGGTTGTAACTATCATTAAAGATTTCCAGATAAACCAGGAAAGGCTTATGAAAAAATTAATGATCGAGGACGAATGAATTTCAGACAGCTATCACTATCCAGGTTCGGGAATTATGTAAAAAGGCATGACAAATATCTCGAAATGAGAAAAAAGCTCAGAAGCGCGCATATCTTCAAGCCTTATGAAGAATATGTTTCCGAAGCAATTGCCTTCTCGTTAATCGCAGGGATCCTGGGTTTGGTTTTGGGTATACTGATAGGGATCATTGTCATCTCAAGAGTAACACTCCCAAGTCTACTGGTTTATGATCAAAATGTTGCAGATTTCTTGAGGCTCTTCACACCTTTTAAAACAATAATTGCAATAGTAATAATCAGCGTCTTATTTTTTATCATTCCCGGTATTTTATCATACAAGACATTCATGATATATCCCTCTTTAAAATCAAGCATGAGGAAAGTAAATATCGAGACCCAGCTTCCGCATGCTGTCATGTATATGTATGCACTTAGCCGCGGGGAAACGAATATTATCGAGATAATCCGTTCTGTTGCTGATTTACCAAACGTATACGGGGAGATATCAAAAGAATTTGCCATGATAATGCGTGATATGGAACTCCTCGGGATAGATTTCATGAGCGCGCTTCGCAATGCCCAGGATGAGACACCATCACAGGAGCTCAACCAGTTCCTCGGGAATCTTGTAACTCTGATAGATAATGGGGGGGAAATTACGGATTTCTTCTCGGTCCAGATCGATAATTACAGGACTAAGACAAAATCAGATCATTCGCTTTTTTTGGATATGCTTGGAATGATCGCTGAAAGTTATGTTACAGGTTTTGTAGCGGGTCCTCTGTTTATGATCATCGTTGCCGTGACGCTTGGCTCAATGAAAGGTTCTATGACCTGGCTTCTTATGGGTTTGACGTATGCTGTCCTGCCTCTTGGCTCGATCGGATTCGTTTTTCTTATTGACCTCATGCTTCCCAAGGATGAGCAGATAATAAGTAAGTTGAATCTGCAAAAGGTGAAGGAGTTTATAGGGATCCGAACCAGAGAAGTGGGTATAGATTCTGAAAAAGCTCTTTATGAAGAATATGGGAACTCAAAGAAAAGGATACGAATTGAAGAAATATTCAAAGATCCCCTGCATGCTTTCTTTGAAGAGCCTGCTCTTAGCTTTTATGTTACCGTTCCTTTAGCGATCATGATCTTTGTTTTAGCTATATTATTTAATCCGGGAATAATTTTCCAGGGATATATCAAAGCATCCGGATATCTGACAAATTATTTCCTGCTAAGTCTTATGATAGTCCTTGTACCGTTTGTCATTTTCTATGAAACCCGCTCGAAAAAATTATGGAAGATCGAAACTTCAATACCGCAGTTCTTGAAACACTTATCTATCATAAACGAAACCGGACTTTCTCTTGCAGAATCACTCAGGATCATGTTGAGGACTGAGAGGGGGGCTCTTAGATCATATATTGAGAAAATGTACACCGATATCATATGGGGTTCAAGCGTAACCCAGGCATTCGTACGTTTTGCCAACAAAGTGAAGATCAATTCGCTTTCTCGTGTGGTAGCGCTTATCACAAAGGCAAGTGAATCAAGCGGTGATATCAGGCAGGTGCTTGATATTGCTGCGGAGGATACGAAGCTGAATCTTCAGCTAAAGAAGGACAAGTCGATCAATATGCTGATCTATGTGATAATAATTTATATGTCGTTCCTGGTTTTCCTGTATGTGGTATATTCACTTACTGCAACTTTCCTTCCCCCGATGGCAAAAGGCGCACAGGCAGGAGGGGCAGCTTTTATAAAGAATTTTAACCTTGATTTCTATAAAGTATATTTTTATCACACAGCCCTTGTACAGGCATTCTTCTCAGGCATGATGGCCGGGGTCATGGGCGAAGGCGATATCCGCTCTGGTTTTAAGCATTCTATTGTTATGATAACAATTGCATTTTTGGTATTCAGGTTCCTGGTATAGGTATGATAAAAACAAGTATGATACGATCGGATAAAGCAGTGTCGGAAATTCTGGGTATGGTCATGTTAATATCCATTATGATGTTAGTCATAGGTGGTATCTTGCTTGCGGGTGTGCCGATGATAGAATCTGGCAAATCAAGGGCAAGGATGGAAGTAGCTGCGAATTCCTTTCTATCAATGCAGAACGATATCGAGGAAGTGGTGCGGGGGCCGATATGGATAAAAGATCCATCTACTGAGACAAACATCAACAGGCTTGGGCCATCGAGGGAAACAGAGTTCGAATTAATGGGGGGTATGCTCAAGGTTTTGCCGAATCGTACAAACATTAGCGAGAAATCAAAAACACTAAACATAACCAACAATAAAAATCTTACAATAATAATCCCTCCAGGCAGCATCACCTATATGGCAGATCAAGAAAGAATCGTATATGAGAACGGAGCAGTTATCAGAAAATACGAGCGCGGAGCGCCTATGATGTTATCAAATCCACTGATAAGCATCTATAAAATCGATTATAATAATATTACTATATCGATCCATGCGATAAGCCTGAATGGAACACTTTCATCAGTGGGCGGGGATGGAAAGGCATGGATTGAAACACGATTGGTTAGTTACAACCAAACGATACAACCGAATTCAACAACTCCAAACGCAAACAATACTTATATCAATATAACAAGCGCTTACCCGGAAGCATGGACGGCATTCTTTGATGAGAAACTCCAGGGCGCCGGACTTAAAAAATCTCCTAAATGGAATGCAACTGGTTATAATATAAGTGGAACAAGACCTTTGGAGATAGGAATATATGGGAACTGGAATTTTGGAAATAAAAATGATATTTTACTTTCCTTATATGAATCAAGACTTGATGTAAAAGTCAGGTAAGGAGGCAATGGTGCGAGCATTCATCTCAGATGAAAATGCAGTGAATATCCAGATAGGCTATATCCTGAATCTGATCGTTCTTATGATTGTAACCGGAAGCATTACCAGCTCTTTTTATCTATATACGGATGCCTCCTCTGCACAGGCAATGCGTGTAAGCTATACTGATCTTGGAAGCCAGATAGCACGTGATATCACGAACATGTACCTTATATCCGAGAACTCGCAGGGAAATGTAAGTTTAAATGTATCACGCACTATACCTCTCACAATGGGAGGGAAAGGCTACAGGATAGAATTGAAAAATGCCACGGAAAACAGCATGGCTTTAATTGATATAAGTGAAGGAAGCTTTTCACGGAATAAGATCAGCACAACGCTAAATTCAATAAAAGATCCAGGGAACACAGGCGGAGTCGTATACAGCGGTTCGGGAGAAATAAATATCAGGTTGATGAAGAACATCAGCAAGGCGGTGAGTTTACGGATAGAATGAATGACAGGGGAATGATCTCAATTGATCTCATGGTGGCAATAATGCTTGTTCTTGCGGCTGTGCTAATGGCAATTCAAATCATACCGACAGTGTCGCATGAGGACAGAGACTGGCGTATCAAGCAGTACATGACAGCTGCAAGGGCAGCTGATAACCTTGTGCAGGATAGAGGCGAGCCGGGGTGGGAGGGAAAATGGAGATCCAACGTCACGAAGATAGGGTTTGTTTATAATGATAAGGGTATAGCAATAATGAAGGTGCTTAATTTGACCAAGGTCAGGACGTTTATGGGATACGGATACACCGATGTTCCGACTGGAATTATTTGGTGGGAATTCCCGAACTCCAGTATTTTACCCAATGAGCGGGAAAATGCTGCTAAGTCCCTGGGTCTTGGAGGATTTAATTTCTATATGCAACTTCATCCTGTTGGACTCAGTGATTTTGATTCAAATCTCCTCATGGCAAATCTGAAAAATCGAAGCATAAATGATAATACCGTATCCGTTGTAGACAAGTATGTTTACATAATAAAGGATATTGGGAGTCCATGTAGACAAGACTTTATTTGCAATCAAAATTTGACAGTTCATTACAGACTGAACCTCTGGGTGTGGTAGCTTGAAGCGATTTATTAATGATGAAAGCGGGCAGTTGATATTAATAGCATGCGTTTCTGTTGCGGCTGCTCTTGTGTTGATCGCCACTTATGAGTATTCGACTCTTGGTATAGGCGAGAACTCCATCAATCGTGAGACAATGAACTCATATTATTTCTATGATAGCATTAGGGAGAGATATAATGCAACATCAGATTTGGATCGCGCCGTGTTCGAAAATGAATTAAAAGAGTTTTCTCTTTTACATGGTTATAGTGTGGACTTTGTGTGTAAAGACAACTATAGAAATATTGTATTTATAGATAAAGATATAAAAATAGAAGAACAAATGAAAGGGAAATCATGTTAAAAAGAATTGCAGATAACGAATCCGGCATTACATATACGCTAGAAGCTATCATCGGCATTTTACTTATAATCGGGACAATCATATACATGACAGGCAACATGCCATATACTGCACAGAAGACTGGGGAACATTCCAAGGTGCAGTTGATGAATATTGGGAGGGATAGTTTAGATCTGACATTTATAACGCCAATATACGAAACGTGCCCAAACTGTAATAATTTTAATGTTGCCAGGGAATATTTGCTTTGTATCGAAGGGAATCCTCCCTGTATAAACAATACTTTCATACAGCCCAATCAAATCATAAATTTCACGGTCTATTATAAAGATGGAACACCAGTAAATAAAAACCTTACACTTCAAGTTACGAACTTGGGGACAGGTAATCCTTTTGAGAATATGACAAAAATATACAATATAGCCAATTGGTCCTGGTTGAATTCTCCTCAGAACTTGAGTGAGTTCAGTGTCCAGGCGAATGATTTCTCCGGTGGAGTGTCAAATATTGTAACGGTCAAGGTAGGATGGTACTTCTTGGACAGCAAGAATGGTAATTATGGGCCTGACAATACTAAGGTCAATGGCACGGTCGATTTTCCGAACGGCACTGGTGCGCCAGATTTAAATATATTTCTTAATGGTGCTCTTAAAGATGATGGAACCCTGTGTAATAGCAATCAGCCGACTACAACCGACCCAACAGGAAATTTTTCATTTGATTGGCCATCTTCCAATGATTTTACAGTGGGAGGATTATATTACATTGTTGCAACCGACAGTACCGGCCATAGTTCGAATAGACACATGATAATATATACTGAAAAAAATAATGGCGAGCTATCGGTTTATGACCAACATCCACCTTTACCAAGTGGTTTGAATGAAGAAACTACGATTTGGGAGACATCATCTGCATACATGCATACAGACCTGAATATAAATATAGACTGGTTTAATGTTAATAATGTTCAATATGTCAGCAATTCTAATTATTCTATAACCAATTTGGGAAATGGAAATTTCGAATTCACAGCCTACTTGGCTGGAGATTATTATATTTATGTGAAACAAGGCGCGCAAAATTGCAATGGGGAAGGCCCTGCAAAAACCAATGGTGTTCTCATCCACGTACTTCCTCTCGTCCCCGCTACTGGCAAAAATCAGGATCACTGCGTTAATGCAACTGAACTTAATACGTACATGCTCCGCTATATGCCGGCATATGTTAATTACAACATGTACCTTATAGGCCCAACAGGCAACAAATTCACAGATTGCCCCGATTTCAAGACAGGCGAGGTCATCAATGGGTATCCCACGGCAGAAGCAGTGGCCGTTAGTAAGCTCGCACATATAGTATATCCCCGCACAGGAGTTGACAATATTGTCGAATATCGCATGGTCCTCTGGTACAAGTGAGAGGGCTGGATTACACATGACGCGCTGGAGGTTGCGTGCGGAGGGGGAAGCGCCGAAACCGATGAAATATTTAACGAATGAATTGTTGAGTGAACTCCGCATGGTACTAAATGCTGATACCAGGGCTGATATCTATACGAAAAAGTGCGTCTTACCTGTGGAATAAACCGAGGTTGATCAGGGTCGCAAGCAGACCTGACATAAGGACTATTCCGATAATTATCCCGGATTCTTTGTAGAATTTTAATCTATCAAGATAATGTATCATATAGCCAAAAACAAATATCAAGATTAATTTGAAAACAACAAACCCATTAAAGCCAATTGCTGCCAGGAACTGATTCAGTTCATATCCTCCATTTTTCAAGATAAGATAAGTACTGATGATATCACCAAAAAAGAAAAATCCGAATGCTAATGCCATGAGTATCATATCTTTTACTTTGATCACACATTCCATTTTACTCTTCCTCCAGGTTAAAGATTGTATTTTTTGGTATATAATGCTTATTAATTGTTATGATAATATATTTATTATTATTTTTTAACTTCTATATATTTTAGTAAAAAATGGATGTAGGATTTTATCGTGCTATCCCATATAACATCACAAAAAAGGAGTATCCTGAAAAATGACAATGGATATTATTACGAAATATAGATTATTATACTACTCATGTAAATATTTTAGATAAGATAATATTAAATATTGTCCTGTTGTGTTCGTGCAAAAAGTGGTGTTATGAAATTAAAAAATTTTAACAAAAATGAACGTGCAATCGAATTGCCTATAAATATAGTCGTTATGCTTGTTGTCGGTATGGTCGCGCTGGCGGCGCTATTATCGATCATTCCCAAATCAAAAGAGAATTTAAGTGTGGACATCATTGATATTAAAATTGACAATGGAACGGTACAGAATGGAAGCATTGCTATTGTAAAAGGAGATGGGCAATATACGGTAAAGGTCAATGCCAGAGTTTATGATAAAAATAATAATCCGGTAGAAAAAGCCAGTGTTACCCTGACCGGGGGTGGAGGCTTTGGAGTAGACCAGACAAGCAGTTATGGTAATGCTATTATATATCTCGGGGAAACTGATAATTCAAAAGTTACCTTAAGACCCAATCAGAAAAGTGTTGAGTTAAAACTTGTCGCCAAGGCCAATGGTTTTTACGACTATGAAGATGAAAAAGCCATTCTGCTATATCAAAAGTAGATTTATTTTTCATATTTTACATAAATTTTGAAGGGAAAAAATGGCAATTGGAATTCCAATAAAAATTGTGGTTCTCACAATAGTGGGAATGGCAGGATTGGCGGCTATGCTTGCATTTATAGATAATGGCGAGGGCTCAATACCAAAACCCATACATGCAGATGTGAAAAGTAGTAACCTGATCATATTATCGGCTTTTAATGATACTGATGATATTGACATGGCGGTCGAAGTAATGGATTCAATAAAAGGCACACATTTGAAAAAAGCAAGCGTGGTACTTTCCGGTCTTGGAGCCGCTTCGGCTAATTTGACAAATGATAATGGACATACGATCCTGAGATTTAAAAAGACCGATTTTGATCTTAAAGAAGGAGAAGGTTATCTTAGACTTGACGTCAAAGCGAACGGTTTCCAGGATTATGCCAGCGAATTTGTGATCAAAATAGTGAAATGAGTTATTCCCTGTTGGTCATTATGAATTTTCCTATTACAACCGCCCCAAATAATATGCCGATCGATATTGGATAATATGACGACCGAATAATATTCCAGTGATCGCTGTATATGAGATATCCAGTTGCGAACATTACTATTGTGGCTGCAAGACCTGAAAATTCTATAGGTACTTTTATTTTACCGATCGTTATTTTATTATGATTCTCAAGTTTCAATATCCTGTTCTCGATAAGTGAAAGCTGTGATTGGATGGAACCGATATCATTAACATGAGTCTCATGTGTTGTTTTTTCAAGACTGGCTAATCTGCGGTCCATTTCCTGTAATTTTCCTGCGATTTCATATTGCCGGATATTATCAGTACTTCTCTCTTTTTCAGGAGATGATATATCAGAATCAGGTTCGAATGTTTTGATCGAAAGACGTTTTTCAACAGCACGCATGCGGTTATCGACGCTTCTTAAACCCTGGTCGATATATTCAATACGCCCATTAATATCCGAATTGATCAAATCGTTATTTTTTTCCTCGCTTTTTTTCACTATTCAGGTCACCCGGGAGTCTCCGAAACAACCCAAGTTATTTAAAGTTTTCTGAACATGGCTATGAAATAGTTTATAAACTCCAAGTGTATTAGAGCCGAAAAATATGGTTTCTTTTTTCAATGACGATAGAGCTTCTATTGACATCCCCATAAGACTTGTGGTATATGTTATCCTGACAGCAGCGATAGTAGCCGTTACCGCAATCGGGCTTTCACATATCTGGCCTTGCATGACCACAAATATCATGGAAAAGCAGGTAGGTGAGATAAAATCTTCATTAAGCACGATGCAAAGCTCGGGCGCGCGCAATTTGATCGAACCTGATTCACCAGCGGGAAATATCCGCACTCTTATGATAACTATCCCCGAAGATGTAGATTATCTTGCTTTGGGGGCAGACCCTGACCCTGATAATGACCTTAACCTGACAAACACTCCTGAGGGGCTTATTACCGAGAAAGGAAATGTTATTTATTACAGTTCCGGAGCCATCGGGAAGATAAGAATCCCCCTTGATGAATTTATCGACCTTCGCGAAGGAAGGCTTGAGAATGGGAGATGGGTCGTTAATAATATTGGAGGAAAACAATATGGTGCGGTCATTTCAGGAAAAGGAAATTATGAATTGACATTTGAACTGGTTTATGACCCGATCTTAAAAGAAAAATATTCACTGGTTCACCTGACAGATAATTTAAATGCCTATATAAATCCTTATGACCCGACAGTTCTGCCTAATAACTTATGGGTTTCCGTAAATCCGGTTTCCATACCGGCAGATGGGGTTACTAATGCGGAAATACTGATTAAGTTAAAAGATAAAAAAGGAAGGGATGCGCCACGTGATGGAGCAAGCATAAACCTGTCAGCATCGCTTGGTAATCTCTCTTCATTTAACCTGACAACGGCGAAGGGAAAAGCCACTGCAACTATTTATTCGGATTTAGTTGGGACCTCTTTAATAACCGCAACTTCTCCAGGATTAAATCCTGGATCAGCTCATTTGACAATAACGCAAAAACCAATAATCTTTGAATTTAACCAGTGGATTTATAATGAAAGTGATAAGATCAACGTACAATTTTTCACGAACCAGGAATCAAAATACAATATCCTATTTACGGGATATGGAACAAAATTTTCAGTGCCTTTGATAGATGTATGGTGGCCTAACGCAAGCATGGAGATAGATGGGATACAACTTGGTGAGGAAATGATTGACGGTGAGTCAACTATTTCCAGGACATTCCAACAAACAACGCTTCCTGCGGGCAATCATAACTTAAGTATAAGTTTAAAAAATGATAAATATCTTCAATTATTAGGGGATACAAATCTTTTCATTGAGAAAGTAGTGCTTTCGGGGTGAAAGCCGTTTCGTATTTGATCTTAACTTTGTTAAAAGCAACTTCCTTATATTATGAATGCAAATAAGCTCCTTCATGCAAATTAGTTTCTCTTCCCTTGCTCTTGTAAATAATCCGTTTGATTGGGCTTATGGCCTTGAAGAACTGGGATTTACAGGCTGGGAAGTGGTAAGTGAAGGAAAACAGCAATTAAATGACGGGACGCTGTCACAGATAAAAAACATTATCGAAACAACAGATCTTGTTCTTACACTTCATCTTCCATTCTCAGACCTTAATCTTGGAAGCCTCAACCACCCTATCTGGAATGAGAGCATAAGGCAGATGAAAAAATGTCTTGAAAGGGCATCGGATTTCATTGAGCTTGCTGTGGTTCATCCCGGTCATCTTTCGCCTCTGGGGATGCAGCTTCCCGACATGGCCTGGCAGCAAAGTATTGAAGGCCTGAGGGCGATATGTGATTTTGCAGATGATTTTGGAATTAAGATAGGAGTTGAAAATATGCCCAATATGCAGCATATTTTCGGAAGACATCCCGGTGAGATATTGGGTATGATAGAATCCCTTGATCGTGAGAATGCAGGATTAACGCTTGATATGGGGCATGCCAACACAAACGGACTTGTTCTTGATTTCCTGGCGGACCTCGGAAAAGTGATACATGTTCACTTGCATGATAATAAAGGAAGAAGCGATGAGCATCTTGAGCTTGGGAAAGGGACTATAAAATGGAAAGATGTCATGCCGAAATTCAAAGGATATAAAGGAAGGTTCGTTGCCGAGGCAAGAACAGTTGAAGAAGGAACGGCAAGTTTGAAATTCCTGAATAACATCATGGATTAAATTAAGAATATGATGTCATTCCTGACTATCTTTTTCTGACCGCAAACTACATAAACAAAGCATAGTATGTAAATAATAGGATAAGCATAATATAATTTATGTGGATAAGGATAGGAGCAATAAAAATGTCTATTAATGAAATAATGTTAGCAGTATTTTTACTTAACATTCCTTTCGGATATATCCGGGGAAATGCTGCAAGGTTCTCCAGGAAATGGATAATGGCCATACATATCCCTGTTCCATTCGTATTTCTATTAAGAATATTTTCAGGACTCAACTGGACTGTAATTCCCTTGCTTGTTCTATCAGATATTGCAGGACAAATAGCCGGTGGAAAGCTGAGAAAATATAATTTCCAGCTTAATATTTTCTATGAAATATAGGTGACCATAATTTTTTATTCAGTCGTTTTTTCAGTACAGATATTTTATAATTATATATAAATAAATAAAAGTCCCCATATATACTTAATATTGAACCTACCATTTTAAAACCTGAAAAAAATGCCATCACTTGGATTCCGTTTTTTGGTGATGGGTTTTGTATGAATTCATGCATCCCAATGTGCAGAACATCTTTTCTCTGACATGGTCATTCTGTATGTATATTCCTGTATGGCAATTTTTACATTTTACTTCAATTATTTCCATGTTGTATCCTCTTTTTTGATTATTATCGGATAAACTATTATAGCAATTTTGGATATATATTAATTTCTGTTAAATTATTAAAATAATGCTTACAATCGTTATCATGATCACCAATAACATGATATATTAAATTCACTAATAGATTGTAAAAATGGATGCAAAGATTTAAGTGTTTAACAAATAACATTAATATTTATGGGACTAATCGGACTTCCTGAAATCATTTTGATATTGGCAGTAGCCATATTTTTTTTCGGGCCGGATAAAATTCCGGAATTGGCCAGATCGCTGGGAAAAGCAACAGGTGAATTCAAGAAAGCTCAGATGGAAACAGAACGAGAGATCAAAAAGGTTGACGAACCGACGGATGAGAGAGATACAAAGATCCACAATTTGGCAATTGAAATGGGCGTGGATGTACAAAACAAGACCAGTGAGCAGCTTGTTGAAGAGATACGCTCGAAGATCAGATCAAAAGAAACAAAAACCGCATCAAATATTGCAGGATAATTATGGCAATTGGTCCACTGGAAATAGCATTAATCGTTTTGATTATTATCGTATTGTTTGGAGCAAGCAAAATCCCTGAGCTTGCCAGGTCACTTGGCAAAGCGACAGGTGAATTCAAAAAAGGAAAGAATGAGATCGAGAATGAATTAAGTGAGATCGGTAAACCCATCAAAGAAAGTAAACCAGCTGAAAATTCATCATCCAGGATAAAAACAATAGCGAAAGATCTTGGAATTGCGACTGAAGGCAAAAGCGATGAGCAATTACTTGATGAAATACAGAAAAAGACGATAAAAATAGAAAAAAAGGTTTAAAGATTTCTTATTTCTTTTTACCCTTCTCTTTTAACAGGAATTTTAAAAGGTCTTTACTGAGGCGTGTTTCCCGTCCAAGCCTGTCCAGTACCGCAGATTCTGATAGACCTTCGGATTTAAGCTCCTCCATTCTTTCAAATACTGCCGGTTTGACTTCAGAATATTCATTGATGTCTTTCCTGTGTCCCCATACATCTCCTTCAAGAAGGGAAATCCCCTGCATTTCCAGGAACATCCTTGTTGAGCCTGAAATAGTCTTAATGTATGAACTTGGCACATGAATTGCTTTAACGTTCGGGCATGTTTGAACCAATGTAAAAATATCTTTATTTGATGGCCTGAAAGCAAGATGAATAATTTTTTCCCCAGCTCCTAGTGTATCTATTTCTTCTTTTGAACTTACAACTCGAATCCTCATATTATTATACCTCTATGTTTTTGGATATACAATCACGTTATCATATTGTATGAAAATAAATCCATCACACAATATCTATATTGCAATTTCACCCTATAAATAATCTTCGTTATTTAAATGATATTTAGAATAAGTTATATAAATGAATCGTAATTTCTCGTAAACGTTCACTCATTATATTTTTGTCAAACACTTGTCAAAAGTTCTTTTTTTAGAAACCATTAAGTCACATGCCTGCTCATTTTAATCAAAATATGGTCCATAAATTCGATGTAAAAAAAGCCAAGATTCTTGATAGCCCTGAAAGACTGCAATTCTTAAATCCCGAAAGTATCCTTAATAATTTGAATCTGACGAGAGAAATGGTGATTGCAGATCTTGGTTGCGGTTCAGGATTTTTTTCCATTCCTGCATCAAAGCGTGTTAAAAAGGTATTCGCACTCGATATCCAGCAGGAAATGCTTGACATCCTACTGGATAAAATAAAAAAAGAAAAAATCACAAACATTGAGGTCCGGCTATCACAAGAATCTTTCATCCTGCTAGCTGATAATTCTAGCGACATCCTTTTAATGGTCAATGTTTTCCATGAGCTCCACGATAAGTTGTCCTTATTAAGAGAAGTAAAACGTGTTCTTACCATGAAAGGCCGACTGATGATCATTGACTGGAAAAAAATTGAAATGGATACTGGCCCCCCACTTGAAGAACGATTAGATGAAAAAGAAGTAATTGACATATGCTTTAACTCGTGGGGTCAAGGGGTAGAGAAGTCCCCTTCTGAGAGGGAGGGGATGAATCGTACCCCCTGTAACATGACCAAAACAACTATAGAACAACGAAGAAATATGTTGAGAAACCAAGGTAAAGAATAGTTATGCAGCTAACTGAAAGAATCAGGATATATCCAACACAGGAACAGGAAGATGTACTGTGGTATCTTTCAGAGCGATGCAGACTAATATACAATTTTGCACTTGCAGAACGTGAAAGAGAATGGATTCTCAATAACCTTAGAGCAGATTTTGAATTATTCCCTTGGGGAGAACCCTATTATGAAGTTGATATGAAGAAACAGCAAAATGAATTGCCGAAGACAAAAGAAAAGTATCCAAAATATAAAGCTGTATATTCAAAAGTTTTGCAGATGGCTATTCGAACACTCAATGCTGATTACAATTCATTTTTTGAGCAAAGAAAAAATGGTGATCTTAACGCACATCCACCGGGATTCAAGGGCAAAGATCATTTTACCACAATGATGTATAATCAATCCGGGTTCTCTATCAAAGGTCAAGAAATATCCTTATCCCACTTTTACAATGAAGTACCTCTTGTATTTGAATTATTGAGAAAATATGATAAAGTATATCAAGTAAATGTTTATCAAAAAAAAGGAAAATATTATCTCGGAATAGTTCATGAAGTTCCTGAAAAA